>Ga0316205_10000096_pt1 | contig 202670 bp, 203 predicted proteins | sample 3monthpyrite_MG_FD_204941 | JGI IMG/M metagenome (GOLD analysis project Ga0316205, IMG submission 204941) | Microbial mat bacterial communities from mineral coupon in-situ incubated in ocean water Damariscotta River, Maine, United States -... | ecosystem: Environmental > Aquatic > Marine >... | reverse complement strand
TACATGTTGCAGCCTCTGATTTTAAGTTGACGCTTAGAGTTTTAACGATAAACTCCTTTGGCTGCAACACTTTATTCACTTTGTAATAATTTATTCCGGACAGTAGTGCGCCTACGCGGGAATGACGGATTCTGTCAGACTATCTGTAAACTTTATTATCAATTTGTAAGATCATATTTAGACTTTCACAAATTAAATAACCGTACGATGATGTTGCCTGATATTTAAAATGATTTCTTTTTCAATACCCGCATCACTTGCATAACTTGGCCAATTATCTACCGCGGCAAGTACCTCGTTAATAATATTTAACGGTTTACTTAAACTAATAGATTCACCTATTTTTATTAAATCGTCTTTAGTGAAGTTATCACGCTTTCCATTAACACTCATTTGATGTTGGTTAGTCCATTTTCCTGCGGGGTTGTGTGAGTAGGTAACATCGTAAGCGGGAGATAACGACCACTGTCCTTTGTTATCCATTAGGAACGATATATTTTTTGTATGGTCGTCTTGGTTGCGTGCAACAATATTAAAGACCATACGGCGGTATTGTTCTGCGGCATCTAATTTACTTAGTCGTAACTGACGCATAATAGTAAATGCTTGCTCGTAACTATAACTACCGGCCATATTAAAATCGAAATGCGCAATGCCGCAAAGTGTTTGCATATACAGTTTTTGTCCCTTTACGCGATCAAATCGTTTCGTCATAAAGTGGGCGCGGCCATTTTCTTCTAATAGTTTGCATTGCGTCATGTTAATGCCCGCTGCTTTTGCCATTTGATAATAGGCGTATTCTATTCGCCCATACTGATTGGGTTCGCCTAGCTCTAAGTCATTGACACCATCGAATTTTAGTAACCAATAGTCATAGGTTTTGGGTACATCGGCTTGGCCAGATTTAATGCTCCCATTTTTGTCCATTGCGATAATCGCTTTTGGTCTTGCTCCCCCCGCCGACGTACCAACCCGTAAAATATCTGCAATCGCTTCGCTATTTTCTTTTTCTGAATGCGTAATTTGTGTTTCTAGGCCTGCCCTTTGTTTCATTATCGTTTGTACCAACTCAACTAACTCAGAAACTTCAATATTTATCGCTGTATCGTATTGCGTTAAAACCGCTGGAGAAAATTCTAATGCGCCCATCCCGCGTTTACCGGTGTAACACAATCTTTCCACGGGACTAAAACTCGCCGCATCTCGCCCGTTACGTGCTAACCAGGCATCGATAATTTTATTACCAAACTTATCGGGTAGTGTATCGGCAAGGAGTCCGGGTAAACCTAAATAGGTTTCTTTATTTAAAGAGGGAAAAGAAAAAATCGCTTCACCTTTTGCTGCGGTTTCTAAACTCATATGTATCGGTGAAATATCTAAACCCTTTTTTAAAAAGTTTTGGTCATATTCAAAAACAGCAAATTCTTGATCGGCTAACCATGAGACAGCACCTACCGTTTCGTTCCACAGAGTTACAATGGCCGTTTCTACTTTTTTTACCATGCTGTTTCAATCATCCTTTTGGCTTAACTACCATTGTGAATCTTTTTTAGTGGTATCTGCTTTAGTATCACCTTGGCTCGTTCCGCTATACCCCGATGCACGTTCACGCACTTTGCCTTGCATTTTAGCTAACTGGATAGGGCTAATGGAAATTTCAGGAATAAAGCTATTTAAATCGTCAAGTGATGACAAAGCTCGAAGCACCGTAATAATAGTCGCTAATTTACCTCGACCGGCTTCAAGCGCCTTAATTGAATTAAGAGACAACATGGTTAGCTCAGCCAAGCCTTTTTGGGTAATATTTTTCTTTAATCTAAGCGCCTTAAAGCGGCTACCTAGCTCCACCTCAATGGCTTTGTCTGACATTACATAGAAATCCATAACAGCCTCAATTAAGCCTTTAATATACAAATAGAAGAATAAACGTTTATTTTAAGGCTATTATAGCTTAAATTGGATATATATCAATTAAGCGAAGTTAAAAGCCCTTATAAAGGCTTTTTAAGCAAATAATTGCAATTTACGGATTTAAATAAGGCTGTTAAGTTAACAAAAAGCGGAAGGTGGTTAAGTTTGAAGCAACTAGATTCAATAAATTCATCTCTAAGCAAGCTTTTTAGGAAACTCAAAAACGAAGCGCGCCCCACGCCCGTTCTTAGATTCTTCAGCCCAAATATCCCCCTTATGGACCTTCATTATCTCTGCACAAATAGCCAATCCTAAGCCCGTCCCTCCACTACCTGTTTTAGTAAGACTACTTTGGGTAAATCTGCCAAAAATTGAATCTAGTTCATTAGTGGGAATACCGATACCTTCATCTTCAATACTGAAATGAACAACCTCTACTTGGTGATGCTTACTTTTTTCTTTACTTAGCACCATAACATTTATCCATATTGTCGAGTTATTGTTACTAAATTGAATGGCATTGAGAGCTAAATTCATTACAGCGTGACATATTAACGATTCATCACATTCTACTGCTTCTAAATTATCAGAGAGATTAGCCTGTATTGTAATATTTTTTTCTTCCGCTATCGCCGACATTTCACCATAACAATTCCTGAGAAACTTATCTAAATTAACAACTTCAATTTTGCTCTTAATTTGACATGACTCTAACTTAGACAAATCGAGTAAGTTAGAAACTAACTTATGTAATCTATCAGCACTCTCACGGATGTGTTTAAAATATTTTTTAAATTTATCAACCGAAATATTATTTTTATCTAACCCAAACTGAGAAAAACTTAGAATTGCATGTAATGGCGTTCTAAGCTCGTGCGACATATTGGCTAAAAACTCCGATTTAGCAATATTCTCTTCGTCGGCTAATTTCTTTTGAATTTCTAAATTTCGATTGCGTTTATTATGTCTTGAAACATAAATAGCAACACTCAAAGCAATAAGAATAGCAATAATACTAGCGGCAACCACAAACCAATAAGCCATTAAATGCGGTATTTTATTAATTTCATTATTCAACAACACTTGTTGTTTAGCATGTTCTTCGTATAAAGCCTGCATTACTTTTTTTTGCGTTGGCATAAGAAGTTGATTGAAACTATCTCTCGTTTCACTAAAGTTTTCTTGATAGATCAATTGTTCAGTTCTATCTTGTAAGCGCCCGCCCTCAGAAGCCAGCTTACGAATTTTACTCCAATCAGACTTCACATCACGCTGGTTTTCTGTTTCTCGTAAATGTGTAAATGCCTTTATAAAATCAATTGCGGCTTGTTTATAATTTAAATACAGCTCATCTCTCTCAAAAGGGTCATCAACTTGAGACATTTGATACAAAAAAATGATTCTTTGCTGGGCCGCCACCTGCATTTTAGATACAGCTTCAGCTTGTTCTTGCTGTAAATTTATATTGGCAATTGTCTCGTTATTGCGGCTCATAATAAAAATACTCGCACTCGCAATAATAATTAGAATGAGAAGAATTATCCCAAATCCAATATTAATTACGGTAGAAGTATTTAAGCTTTTAAACATTCGGTATTATTCGCCTAGGTAGTTACTCCTTATATATCGGTAACAACGAAAAAATACTTTAATCAATATTTAAGTAAATGGTGAAAATATTTTATTATACTGAGTCTAATAAATTCACTATTTTCGACTGATCGGCTTGTATTCTGCCGATAATCATCGCTTTTGCTTAGATACTTGTTGCGGAACTCGAGATACAGGACAGATTCGTTTAAATAAATCTGCCCTGTTTTTTTCTAAAGTGTTTTAAGAAACTCTATTAAAGCCGATTTATCTTTATTTGATAACGTCACCCCATACTCATGGCCAGAATTTGAATTTGAGGGAATTGTTGTATCCAGTAAAGAAGTGAATTTTTCTTTTTTACTTTTAAAGCCCACTCGCAGAGCATCAAACTTGGTACTACCAACATAAAACTTTGTTTTTCGTTCTTCCGCTGGTTTTAATAGCTCAGCAAGATTTTGTACTGAGCCATTATGTAAGTACGGAGCCGTTGCCCATATACCATCAAGCGGTCTTGCACGATACGCTAAAATATTTTTTGGTCTGTAAGGTGGTAACCCTGATGCTTTAACACGATAACCAATGGCTGCCGCTTGTTGTGCTGGCGTTAATGGTGGCTGGATTGTTGCTATAGCAGACTGAGTTGCAATACCGACTAAAATACTTAACATAACAGGTGCTGGAAGTTCAGCTGCTCCGGTAAAGGGTGCGGGTAATAATGGCGCTAAATTCCCTGTTGAAACCACGCGTGCAGCAAAGTTAACCGCTGAGTTAGGATCGGTTTTTATTTCAGCTAAGGGAGACATATTCGTTACAACAAATTGAGCACCAAAAAGATTCTCTTCAGCAGGTGTTAATGGGTATTGTCCGTTTGCATCTTTTAACGCATGACATGATTCGCAGCTCGGTTCATTACCGCGATACTCGGTATAAAGCTCCGCTCCTCTTTGTACTTTATTATAATTAAGGCGACCAAAATATTTTTCTGACCATTTAGGTGCGGTTAAACTCGCAACAAGCTTTTCTAAAATAATAAGTTCTTTACCGCGTGCCGATGTTTCACCAAACGTAGCCGGATTAACCACGTTAACGCTGCCAAACGTTCCCAGTACTTCTCCTACATTTCGGCCAATGGGATTATTTGCCCCACCGTTCCACTGAACCCAATCATGGCTAGGTGTATTCCACAAAAAAGGATAACTAACCGGTGCGTTGGGTTCACTTACATTAGTTGGAACCTTTAAGTCATCTACAAATAACTCATTCATGATGATGCCAAAGGCATCAAGGCGTGCATAACCATATTTTGTATTAGTATGATTACGTTCTGAGAATGCAATTGATTCAATTGAATATTCTGTTAAAGCGTCGTAGAGCGCTTGTTTTGCAGCAGGATTGTAAGAACCGATAACACGTGATGCAAATCGGTTAAATTTTTCCTCGTTTTGTAAGGTTGCTACAATAGCATTTTTTAATTCTTCTACAAAACTTGCAAAATTAGCTAAAGCTGGTGCGCCATCTATACGAATATTTTTACCTTTGAATTTTATTTCACTGGTGTGACAGGCCGCACAGCTATAACCTAACCAGTCGTTTTCATTTTCAACGGTTTCAACAGCAAACCCAAGCGGTACATTTGCAACACTGCCATCGTATTTAGATTTAATAATATAATTAAATTTTTTAATGTTTTCTTGAACAGAAAACAAATCATCTTTATTAGTTTGCTCTAAAGCTAGATACCACTTTAACGGTATAAGATAAGAACCTTGAGGTGTTTCGTAGAAAGTTTGTCGTTGCTGTGTAGTCCATCCTTGGTCTAAATACACGACCGGTTCTGATGCAACCACATTAAAAGAAAAAGCAAAACCTAATGTTATTATCAGATTACGAATTAAACGTACAACCACTGTTCCAGAATTAGAAATCATATTATGTCCTTATAAATAGTAGATATTCTGAATTATAGTATATTATTTTTTCCGTTTAGCCAAACGACATAATGGTATTATTCGACATCGTTACTATTAATCTATAAAACTGCTAACTGATGTCAATGATTGTCGATACAGGAAACATCACAATTGAAATAATAGATACGCTGGATGCTACGGTTGAAAAAAATCTACTACCACGTAAAACTATGTTTGCCGTAGGAATAAGATTCAACTAATCTTAGTGTCGTATCAACTCTGCCTACATAATCAATAACTTTACTTAAAGCGGAAGGCTTTTACCACTTGTGCCGTAGTCTTTACCAAGATTTTTTTTAAGAAGTGCTTCTTTTTCTTGTTTGGTTAATTTTTGCCTAAGTTATGTTCATTCCACCAGTCCTTGTGTATGCTTTAATAGTATAGAAATTAACATCATTATTTTACAATGACAAGGAGTCACACAATGACTAAGTGTAGGTTGATAGCTGTTCTTTTTTTAATCATTTACCCCATACTTGGATTCACTGCAGAGAATGCAAGCTTTGATGAAATATGTGCAATCTATACAGAAGCTAAAAACAGCAGCCTAACCAGTGCGGCTAGAAGTGAGTATATTTTTAAAAATATCGAGAACCGTATTCAATCAAAAGATGCACTTCAAGCACACTCGGCGGTTTTTAATCTAGAACCTAAAAAGCGGTATGCTATTTTTAAAAAGTCTGCCGAATATTCTTTAAAGAAAAAATGGGACTGTGAAACAATAAAGCAATTGATGAAATAAACTTTTTGTAATCACTTTCAAGTAATTGGGGTCAAAGAAACCACAGACGGTAACTCCATAATGAAAACAAAACTACTCCTACTATCTTTTATTTTTATATTCTCATTACCCGCATTTTCCGAGAAATTAAAATCTAATATACCTTTATCTGTTGACAGTGTACAAACCCACAGGGTTGCAGACAGTTTGATTCAGGTAATCCAATACAACATGGAATTTACGCCTAAACTGGTAATTCAAAGACTGGGGACACCAAAGCTAAAACTCTTGCAACAACAGGTTATTGATAAGATTAAAATCAAAAATAAGATGATAGATTTCAATCATTCAGCAGGTACATTTATTGAATCATTGGCACTTAAAGAAGGCGTCATCATATTCACTATTCAGCATTACAATGCGGGTTCAAGCGGTGGAGAAATAACCTTAAATTGTAAAGTTGACGTTACTAACAATAATATTTCCGAGCCGACCTGTATAGAAAAATAGAATCATTGGGGTTAGAGGAACAGACTTTTGACCAGAACGTGCAGAGAAGCTAAAAGTAATACCGACTAACTGCGTAGCAATTCATTAAGTACACTCTGCCCTCTTTAATTCGACCTGACTAATTTAATTAGCTGCATAGGCGCCAGTAACATCATACCAATAACCAGTCCAGCAATGAGATCCGCAACCAATGTGGGCAGCATCGACATGAAGTGATGAACGACATCAATGTTATGAACAAACATACCACCACCAACCAAAAGCATTGCAATGGTGCCAATTATCCCCAACAAGTGAATCACTTTTGGCAAAGCGTTGATCAAAAACTCACCTGTAATATGCGAAGCTCTGGCAACAACCCCTTGCAATAATTTAGCACGTTCAATTAATTGCACACCGGCATCATCCATGCGCACAAGAACAGCCACCACACCATATACAGCAATCACGGCCAGTAGAGCGATAAGGCTGACGACCATTACCTGAATATGAATAGATTGACTCATTACAGTATCCAGAGTGATAACAATAATTTCTATAGAGAGGATAAAGTCTGTCCGTATCGCAGCCTTAATTTTCCCTGCCTCAGAATGTAATATCTTTTTTGTATCTGATGATTCACACGCGGCAGGTTTATTTTTGTGAGAGCGCGTAATCCATTCAACAACTTTTTCTGTTCCCTCATAACTCAGGTAAGCACCACCCAGAAGCAGGATAGGAACGATCAACCAAGAAGCATAAGCACTTAACAAAAACGCGATAGGTAAAATAATAACTTTATTAAGTAATGCCCCCTTAGTGATCGCCCAAATCACGGGCAACTCTCTGGAAGCATGAAAACCCGTCGCCTTCTCCGCGTTAACCGCAAGATCATCTCCTAATAAAGCAGCTGTTTTTTTTGCAGCCACTTTACTCATCGCAGCAGTGTCATCAAGCAGCATTGCTACATCATCAAATAGTGCTAAGAGACCACCGGCCATAATTTATCCTTGATTAAAATAATAGTTGTGTATAACGAATAATAATTAAATGGGGGTAAGAGTGATTAAAAGTATCCGTCAAACTAGAGGAGGTTCACTCCACCCCCTATAATTATTCTTGAATAGCATTTATATATGCTTTTATTTTCTCGTTAAATAAACCCTTTTTAATTTCGCTATCAGTTAAGGCCATTGTGGCTATTGGTTTATTAACACAGAGTTGAGACATATCGGTAAAAACCTTATCTGCACCAGAACCACCAAACGTGCAGAAGAACGCCACCTTTTTAAATTTTTTCTATTTTCGGTTATATAAGTTCGAACAGGCGACGGCATATTACTTACCCACACGGGCGATCCTATTACTACTAATTTGTATTGCGAAGGGTCGTCTGCATGGATTTAATATCAGGCAGCTTTTTTTCAAAGCTTCAAACGCTGACCTCATATAACCAAATAAACCTCTTCTACTCTTTACATCTTTAATTGCTTCTACGTGAGATTCTCCTTCTGCTGCAAGCAGCTCCGCGATTTTCTTGGTGAATCCGGTGCGAGAATAGTAAATTAATAGAATTTTATCCGTTGTGTTGTTATCCATAGTTTTGTTGCTCCTCATCTATTAATGTATTGTGGTAATAACATCCCTTATTAGATCATAGATCAACTATGAAATGTGTCTATATTCCATGAGTAGATTGTAAACAAAATCGTTAATTGGGATCAGAACAGATTATTCTCTAATATTAGAAACCATTGTTTTCTAACTCTGTTTTATAGTTAAAGGCCAACGATTTAGAACTTTGTATTCGACCCCATCTAATTTTCTCACAGATGCCACCAAACAAAAATCATTGACCTGCCAATGCACAGGTTTTAGCTCTAACTCATGCTCATGCAACGAGTTCGCCTTACGCATCAAAGTAAGGTGTGGTTTAAATGGTCGCGGATCAATTTGAATGTCACATGCAATTGCTCCTTTAAAAAGGGCGGTGGCCAATTTCATTAAAGCATCGGGCTCCTCTTCCAGTCCAGCCCATATAATTTTATTGCTGTTAAAAATGCCCAGATGATTCAATGTCATTTCGAAAGGTTTAAATGTAATCGCTTTCGCCATTGGTAACAAACAGTCCAGACGATTCTTTGCAACATTACCTAGAAAAGCCAGCGTTATATGTAAATTACTAGCCCTCATCGGCTTACCAGTACATTGCTGGGCAAGTTTAATATTATATTTAGCGAATGACTCACGCACATCGTCATCAGGCCATAGTGCAAAAAACAGTCTTAGTTGATCTTTATCTGTTGTCATCTGCTCATTCTAAACTTAATAAACGATATAGGAAAAAATAGGGTCAGGAATTCCCCCAATTATCTATTAATTAACACCAACCTCCTTCATTCTCACTTCGTTTTACTTTATCTAGCTGCTAAGGAGTTTGTTCAGCTTACCATTGCTATCCAAGGCTTTAAGATCATCTATCCCACCAATATGTTGGTTATTAATAAATATTTGAGGAACAGATTTTTGACCGCAGCGTTTGATCATCGTATCTTTTTCAAGTGGCATGAGGTCGAGCAGGTACTCTTCATAATCAATACCTTTCTCATCCAAAAAATCTCTGGCATCCATGCAGTGTCGGCAAGAACTGGTACCGTACATTTCGACTTTTTCAGTCATATTTATTTTCACCTTGTAACTATTTAACTATTTAACTATTTAACTATTTAACTATTTAACTATTTAACTATTTAACTAAGGGGGGGGTGCTTTAGTGCAATAAGAGCAAACCCGATTGACATAATAGTATGTTAATTCAATCTGAGTACTAATCCTATTTATTTCACCGATCACTTTTGTTTTTTGTCCTTCTTTTCTCCTTGTTCATTATCAAAACGATTATATTTTTTTACAACATCTTTCTTATTTGATTGCGATTGAACAAACCCTATCGTTTTCGCTGCAACCTTTTTTCCTTTAACTCTTACAGCCTTTGACGACATTTCTCTAGCATTGTCACTCGGGTTTATCGATACAAAAGCGCTTGGGTCACTAACAATGTCTTCTGTGCTTCTAACTTCAATGTTCGCGTTGGGGTTAGCAAGCGTTCTTTGACTTTGTGCAGTAACAACATTGGTAATAATGAATAAAGATACCGCAACAGAGAATATTTTAATATATTTCATATTTTTCACTCGCCTCTTTAAGATACAGTTAATGTTAATAACGATAATGATTGAATACTTTTATTGTAATAAAACGTATCGGGGCCGATATCCCAAATGACTTTTACATCATATAAATCCGTATCAATATCAAATAAATGCATTGAACCTGATGGTACAATGTCAGAATTAATTTGGTTTACTTTCCAAACGGATGAAGCCGATGGTGTAATATAAAGAGCGATTATATTTGCATCAAGCGTCCCATTAACTATCTTTAATGACCCGGTATATCCAGAATCCGTTGAAACAGCAGTAATCTCATCCCCATCAAACACAGAAATATCATAAAGATAACTTGAGTAGTTACTAAACTGACCATTAACATACGCACGCGCATCATAAATTCCTGTTGGTACAGATAAAATGTCAAAAGACAAACCAGCAAGCAAAGGTGAGGTTAATTGATTCGCTCCCCATGTTGATTGGTCAATGGGTGAAAAATTAAACTCATAAATTGGTAACGAACTATTCTCGTTTTCTAACCGTACCGTACCGGTTGAATAAGTCGTATCGTAACCGTAGTCGTAACCACCTCCGCCACCACAAGCCGTTACAAGGCTAACGAGTAAAGTCATCAAAATTGCACGTATATAAACAGTCATATCGGTTGCTCCTTAAGTTTCTCTAACTTCATAACGTATTATGAATATTAACTAGAGATAACTTAATGCAAGCTGAATAGACGGTGCTTATATTGATTTAATACTAAACTGTGACATTTTCGAATCTGAACACATTTATCCTTTTATTCTGGCCCCCAAAGCAGCTTATCAAGGTTATTGTCGTCTTCAGAAAATAAAGGCTGTGCTTTACCATTAATAAACTGTACACCCTCTTCTTCTAGCCAGCCGCGCTGCTTTTTATAAGCTTCGCTACCGACATCAAAGGCAAGAGTACGATCTGATCTAACAACGCGATACCATGGCAATGGTTCAGGTGAACGGCTCATCGCCCTACTCACCATTCGCGCATGACGTGGGTAACCTGCTGCACGTGCGACATCACCATAAGCCATCACTCGGCCACTGCCGATATTGGAAACCACTTTCCAGATTGCCTTATCGAATTGATTTTGAGAATAAGCCATAGAATAATTTTTTCGAGTAAAGATGTGTTAGAGATACGTTAAAGCATCTATTTTATTGTGCTCTATTGGCTATTATAACTTTTATTTATTATGGACTGGGATTGGGATGTCCGGTATGAATTTGCTCAATGCCCTCTAATACTTCATCTGCTAACTGTAAATGTATACTGTCTACATTACTTTTTAACTGAGTCATGTTCGTGGCACCAATAATATTACTGGTTAAAAATGGGCGGGAGTTAATATAAGCAAGTGCCATTTGTGCAGGATCAAGAGCGTGCTCTCTGGCCAGCGCAACATATTTTTCAGTCGCAGCAACTGCTTGTGGGTTTGTATAACGTGAGTAATCTGGCCATAAAGTAATACGTGCATCAGCCGGTTGTGCTTGGTTTAAATACTTTCCGGATAAGGTGCCAAAGCCTAGCGGTGAGTATGCTAATAAGCCACTGTGTTCACGATAAGAAATTTCGGCTAAGCCGACTTCATAACTACGATTCAATAACGAATAAGGATTTTGTACACTCACAATTTTTGGCAAGTTAAATCCAACGGCCGTATTAATAAAAGACATCACACCCCACGGTGTTTCATTAGACAAACCGATATGCCTAATTTTACCGGCAACAACCTGTTCATTTAAGGCTTCAAGGGTTTCTCGAATGGAGGTAAAAGAATCTTCTTCTGCAACATAGCCCAATTTACCAAAGAAATTGGTTTTTCTTTCTGGCCAGTGCAGTTGGTATAAATCAATGTAATCGGTCTTTAAACGTTTAAGACTATTATTAAGCGCAGTAGTAATATGTTGTTTATTAAATTTCGACTTACCGTCCCGAATATGATCAACCCAACCTTCTCCAGGGCCCGCGATTTTTGAAGCAAGAATAAACTGGTCACGGTTATTACGTTGTTTAATCCAATTACCAATAATGGTTTCGGTTGAACCATAGGTTTGGCTATTTGGCGGAATAGAATAAAGCTCGGCTGTATCGATAAAGTTAATACCCGCATCCAGCGCATAATCCAGCTGTTCAAAGGCTTCGCTCTGCGTATTCTGTTCACCCCATGTCATTGTGCCTAAACACAAAGTACTCACATCAATCGCGGTATTTCCGAGTTTTCGATATTTCATACTTAACCTACATACATTTTTAAATAATGAGCAATACTAACTATTAAAGGGCTAAAAAAACATTTTACTTATTTGTAAAATGCTTCAACCGTTCCTTTTAACTTAATCAGAATCGGTTGTCCCCGACGGTCTAACGCTTTAGGAGAAGGAATCTTTACCCAACCTTCACTAATGCAATATTCCTCGACATTGGTATACTCTTTTCCGTTCAGCAAAATACCAATAGTGTGCTCGAAAATTTCAGCAACATGATGCGGGCTACTGGAATCACCCGAAAGGCGATCCGGTAAAGCTGGGCGAGATTGAGTATCGTTCATGTGAGTAACCTGAATTAAATAAAAAGTACGCCATTGTAGGCAATATAAACCTCGTGCTCAACAATAGTAATAGCGTTATTTAGTGACCTGTGAATTCCTGAGAATTTAATCCTTACATTCCCTTCCCCCACTTCGGGGCAGGGCGTAGGGTGGGGGAACTTTTATCACCCTCCCCCTAACCGCCTCCCGTAAAGGGAGGGGGAACTTTTATCACCCTCCCCCTAACCCCCTCCCGTAAAGGGAGGGGGAACTTTTATCACCCTCCCCCTAGCCCCCTCCCGTAAAGGGAGGGGGAACTTTTATCACCCTCCCCCTAGCCCCCTCCCGTAAAGGGAGGGGGAACTTTTATCACCCTCCCCCTAGCCCCCTCCCGTAAAGGGAGGGGGAACTTATATTTTTTCCCTCCCCCATTTCGGGGGAGGGCTAGGGTGGGGGAGAATTAGTGTGGGGGGTAACTTTCTATTAATTTCTGTTGATTCTACAAATGAGGCCTTACCGTGAAAAAATCTATACAATCCAACCCTCTGCAATCATTACAACGAATAAGGTGTACATATAATGCGTGAACCAATCCGACTGGATAAACGTTGTGTTGAACTGTTTGGTTGTTCACGTGGCGCAGCAGTGAAGTACATTCAAGGTGGCTGGGTACAAGTAGATGGTGAAGTGGAAGAACGCCCCCAGTTTAAAGTGCAAGATCAAAAGATAGAACTGCTCGAAGGTGCATCTTTAGAGCCAATTAAGCCGGTGACACTGATATTCAATTTGCCGGAAGCGTTTAATACTAATGATGCAACATCAATACAGAAATTAATCACACCCGAAAACCATTGTGAAAAAGATTACTCAGGCGTAAAAAAACTCAACACGCATTTTCATGATCTAAAACCCGCTTCGCCTCTACAAAAAGGGGCTTCAGGGCTAATGGTATTTAGCAAAGACTACAACGTGCTACGCGTACTGCTTGATAATAATAGAAAAAAGGAAGAGGAATACATCATAGAGTTCAGTGACGAGTATACGCCCGAGGCACTAGAGCAGCTCAGTGAGCTTGGGTATAGCAAAGATGAATCACATCCTAAATACAAAGTCAGCATGCAAAACGAAAGTCGCATGCGCTTTGTCACTAGGTTTGCACAACCCGACCAAATTGAATCGTTGTGTAAGCGAGTCGGCTTAAAGACAGTAGCCATTAAACGGATTCGAATAGGCAAAGTGTCTATGAAAGATTTACCGCCAGGTGAATGGCGTTATTTATCCGAAAAGACCATGTTTTAAAGAAGAATAAAAAAGGGCAGAGTGGACCTCCCCCAGTTTCACGGACACTCCAAATCGGGGACAATAGCCCCACAGGAGTGAACCATGACAAAACGAAAAAGCTTTACCAAAGAATTTAAATTAGAAGCTATCCGGTTACTAGAGAAATCAGACCAAACCGGTACTGATATAGCAAGAGAACTCGGTATCCGACGAAACATGCTTTATAAATGGTTGGATGAAGTAAAAGAAAAAGGCGATAACGCCTTTAAAGGTTCCGGCCGACCACCGATATCTGATAATAAAGAGAATGATTTAAAACGAGAAAATGAACGGCTAAAAGAAGAAATTGAAATACTAAAAAAGGCCGCAGCGTACTTTTCTCGAGAACTCAAGTGAAGTACGCCTTTATAAAATTGAATGAAACCGCTCATGCATCACACGATTATGTGATGCCTTAAATGTTTCAACAAGTGGATATTATGATTGGGTAAAACGACCACTCAGTCAACAAGAACAAGAGCGAAGAACATTGTTAACACACATAACAAGCATACATCATGAAGTGAAACAGCGTTACGGTTCACCCCGTATGCATCTTGAACTTGTTGATCGCGGTCACACGGTCAGTAAAGGACGCGTTGAACGCATCATGCATACGTATGATATTAAAGCGAACCGAAGTCGACGACATAAACGGACAATAGCGCATCGTGGTGTCGTCGCACCCGTTGAAAATATTTTAGACAGACAGTTTCGAGCAAGAAAACCCAATACCAAATGGGTGCAAGACATTACGTTTATTGAAACGCGACAAGGTTGGTTGTATTTAGCTATCGTACTCGACTTATATTCTCGTGCGATTATTGGTTGGTCGATGAGTCATAAAATCAATGGTAAGCTTGTGCTTGATGCGCTTAACATGGCCATTGAACAACGTCAGCCAACGAAACCCGTGTTAGTGCATTCCGACCAAGGGAGTCAATACACGGCCATTAAGTATCGAGCAATGCTAGATGAGCACGGAATGATTTGTAGTATGAGCCGAAAAGGTGAATGCCATGATAACGCGGTTGCTGAAAGTTTTTTTCATACACTTAAAGAAGAGTTAGTTTATGATAAAGACTTCACAACTCGACAAGAAGCAAGACAATCTATTTTTAAATATATTGAATTCTTCTATAACAGAAAGCGACAACATTCATTTATCAATAACAAAGCACCTTTTGTTTATGAAAAGCTAATGGCTGTTGCTTAATTATAGTGTCCGAGAAGTTGGGGGAATTCCAGACCCTGATGAATCCCCACAAAATTACGCATAACACTGCGCTTTAAACTGTTGTTGAAGCACAGAGAGTGCTTGATGGAAACCCTCTCGCTTAATATCAAGCACCTGTTTATTTAAAACGCGACACCCTAAATAAAAAGTTGATAAAACATTGCGTGTCTTAATCGAATTCGCCTGGTATTGCCGATGTACATTTTTTAATTCTGCCACTTTACCCGTTAACCATACGGCAAAGGTAGCAAGTACGCCTACAAGCAATAAATTTTCATAACGAAATTTCGTACTGACTTTTGCTTCATCCAAGCTAAAACCCCACCGACTGTTTTTAATATCTCTGAAACCTTCTTCTATTTGCATACGCGTTTTATACAGGTTGATAACACGTTTTGTTATGGCTTTACCGCCCGTTAATGACGTCACGATTAACCAAGGGGTACGTTCACGATGCGCGTTCTTTTCGCTATGTTTCATTTCACAACGTTTACCAAAGACGGTTTTCTTAACACGACCTAGTTTCTTTTTCTTAACTAAATAAGCATGGCAAGGGGTGGGATTGCGTTTAACTAAATCTATAAAGCCGAGATAACGCGGTTGTGTGGTGGCGGTTTCAAATACTTGCTCTACCCTTACCCAATCCCCTTTTGCTTGCGGGGTAATCATTGTATGCCCACCGACACGTCCTACAAAATCCCAACCTAATGCCTGAACAGCATTAAACCACGGTGTCCGATAACCCGCATCCGTAATAATGATTGGGCAACAGTCTTTTGGTAACAATGTTTTAAGGTGCTGAAGAAAACGGTTTTCAATATGCCCATTCCCTAACTTTTTTTCGGGATGCACTTCGTCATAAAGCGTTAACGCTCGATCACCAACAGGCATTTGATGCACGTAATAAATGAAAGGATCTATTTGCGCTTAAATCTGACCAATCGACTAAAATCACAGGGTGTTTTTGATTCCCGATAATCCATTTCCCCATCATTTGATAAACTAACCCACGTTCTTGATTGAGTGCTAAATTACCCATTAATCGATCGGCACGTTTAATATTGTGCTTTTCATACACCGCATTTTTTATTGCACGACCTAAACCAGTGACGCTGAGTTTTTTACCTTGTATACAGGCTTCGACCATACTCATTAATGCTTTCATCCGTTTTTTATGTATTGCTTGACACATCTTCTTTAAATGGGTATTAATTATCTGTGTAGCATGCATAGTGTTGTTTCCTTATATTAAATTTGACACTTAACATAAGATCAAAAAACACTATGCATGTCTACCCAATTATTTTTATCCCTAAATCATTGTTTTTGATCGCTTTTTTGTGGGGATACCTCAGCCTCTGCCCCCGTTTTTCCTGCGTCCTTGCAGTCGTGCCCTCTTAATTATCTTTAATTTAGCGCATCAAGCCATTCATTCATTAGCCGACATTCATCCTTTAAGATTTTCGCATCCGAATAAATGTAACTCATCATTGATGCGCCTTGCCCCATAGCAAGCAAGTGTCGGCTACGAGCTTTACTTTTTTTGCTGTCTAGTTGCTTAAAAACGACTTCCAACCAATGTTGAAATAAATCAAACATTTCTTTTGAGTTAGCTTGTAAAGTTGGTTGAAACTTTCCAAGCTCAGCATTTAATGACCCCATTGGACACCCATAACGAATAATGTCTTTTTCTTCGTTTAAAAGCATTTGTACAAAGCGTTTCAATTTTTCTTTAGCCTCAGGGAATTCTTCATTCCACTGTTCAAGCATTGAACTAATTGACGTTTTACGAAAACATATAATCGCTTCTAATAATTCCTCTTTACTTTTGAAATGATAATGAAGATTACCTTTAGTAATACCCACAGCATCAGCGACATCTGAAACAGATGTTTGATTAAATCCTTTTGTATAAATAAGACGGTTTGCGGCCTCAATAATCCGTTCGCGACTAATTTTACCTTTTACTGTCATATGAACTCTCATGCTCTAACCTATTGACATTCTAGTACGATCGTCCTATCATCTCAATATTAGTACGTACGGCCTAAACTTAATGTAGCCAAGGGAGTTTTTCATGCCAAATACCAAGCTAAATGTCCTACTAACAGGAGCCAGTGGTTTTCTAGGTACTAATTTACTTAACGCCTTAGCCTCTCAAGAAAACATCAACGTGATTGCAGCATGCCGTGACATAAGCAAACTGTCCAATACCTTCAAAGGTGAAATTCGTCAGGGTGATCTTCGTGATCCTGCTTACCGTCAGGCACTGGTAAAAGATATCGATATTATTTGCCATGCAGGAACATGGGCTGCGATGTGGTCTCATGCAAAAGAAGAGAACACTAACTTTTATCAGCCCACAATCGACTTAATCGAACAAGCAAAAAAAGCCGGGGTTAAACGTTTTATTATGACTAGCACAGTCGCCTCTGCTAAACCGACAAAACATAAATTCAAAAATGCCGATTTTTCACCATCCGCCTATACAGGCTTTTGGCCACACCTAGATCGTCTAATTGATATTGAAAAGTATATGAAATCTAATTCTCATCAAGGCATGCAAATGGTTGTCATGCGGCTCGGTCATTTTATTGGTGCAGGTAACAAGATAGGCTTAGTGCCTGCACTTGTGCCCCGACTAAAAACTTATCTGGTTCCATGGCTATCTGGTGGTAAGAGCCGCTTACCATTAGTTACCGATAAAGATTTAGCTAACGCATATGTTGCTGCTTGTTTAGCAGATAACTTACTCGACTATGAATCATTTAATATTTGTGGCGAAAATTTCCCCAGCACACGAGAAGTAATAAACTATATAAGTAATAAAACCGGCATGCCTAAACCGTTATATAGTGTTCCATATCCTGCCGGATATGCTTTTGCATGGCTGATGGAAAAACTTTTTCCACTTATACCCGGTAAAGCTCCCTTTCTTACACGCTCAATTGTCCACCTTGCAGAAGATTGGTGGTGTGATGGTGACTACGCAAAACAAAAATTAGGCTATCAGCCACAAAAAGGTTGGCAAGTAGCAATGGATGAAGCTTTAAAAGAATTGAAGAAACAAAATTATTCATGGCCTTATTTGGCTCAATAACTCAGTAATTGCGGTCAGAGAACAATATCTCAAATATTAGAAACAATTGCTCTCTGGACCTACACTTTACATATAGTTACTTTTTCTTCTTAGGCATATAGATATCAGTACAAGTCCCTTCTGCAACCTCAGTTGCAAAATTAACTGTTTCTGACAAGGTTGGATGTGGATGAATCGTTAAGCCTACATCCTCCATGGTTGCACCCATTTCAATTGCTAATGCGGCTTCGGCAATTAACTCACCTGCATTTTTACCTAGAATACCTGCGCCAATCATTCGATGTGTTTCAGCATCATAAAGTACTTTGGTCATGCCTGTTGTTGCACCAACAGAAAGAGCTCGACCACTTGCCGCCCATGGGAATGCGCCCTTCTCGTATTCTACGCCTTCTGCTTTTAACTCATCTTCTGTTTTACCTACCCATGCTACTTCTGGATCGGTGTAAGCGACTGAAGGAATAACGCGTGCATCGAAGAAACGTTTTTGACCATCAATAACTTCTGCTGCTATTTTAGCTTCATGCGTTGCTTTGTGTGCAAGCATTGGCTGGCCGACTACGTCGCCAATGGCAAAAATATGATCAATGTTAGTTCGCGTTTGGTTATCAACCGTAATAAAGCCTTGCTCGTTAACAACTACGCCTGCTTTTTCTGCATCAATTAACTTACCATTGGGTGAACGACCAATGGCTACTAATACGTTATCGAAAGTATCTTCTTCTGGTACCTTTTTGCCACCGTCAAACTTACAGACAATGCCTTTCTTAGTAGGCTTTAATTCAGTTACTTTAGTATTGGTGAAAATATTTTCGTAACGCTTATTCAATACTCTTTCAAATAAACGAATAAGATCGCGATCTGCACCTGGCATTAAACCTGGGCCCAATTCAACCACTGTTACATTTGCACCCAGTGCAGAATAAACCGTTGCCATTTCTAGGCCGATAATGCCACCACCGACAACGAGTAAACGTTTTGGAATGTTATGTAGTTCTAACGCATCGGTTGAATCCCATACTCGTTCATCTTCCCATGGAATAAAGGGTAACTTGGTAACTGATGAACCGGCTGCAATAATACAATTTTCAAAACCGACTGTTTGCTTAGTGCCATCTGCTGCTTCAACTTCGATTGTATTTGCTGAGGTAAATTTTCCATAACCATTTACTGTTTTAACTTTGCGCTGCTTGGCCATCTGTTTAAGGCCACCGGTTAACTTACCAATAACACCATCTTTATGTGCACGTAGTTTGTTTGTATCGATCTTTGGTTTATTAAATGTAACACCGAGTTCTTCAAACTCAGGGATTTCAGTCATTACTTCTGCAACGTGCAATAAAGCTTTAGAAGGAATACAACCAACGTTTAAACAAACGCCGCCGAGTACTTCTTCTTTTTCAATCATTAATACTTTTTTACCGAGATCAGCAGCACGGAAAGCTGCTGTATAACCACCGGGGCCTGAACCTAAAACAACAAGTTCAGCTTGTATATCAACATCGCCCGAGAAAGAAGCGGCTGCTGGTGCTGATGCTGTTTCAACTTTTTCTTTAGCCGGTGCAGATTCAGTTGCTGGGGCTGGTGTTTCTTCTTTAGCTGTTTCAGCAGGAGTGGTTGCTGCTGTTGCTTCTGCTCCAGATGATTCAAGCACTACAACTAGGTCACCTTTTGAAATGGCATCGCCTAGTTTAACTTTTAATTCTTTAATCGTACCCGCATGGCTACTTGGAATTTCCATTGTCGCTTTGTCTGTTTCAACGGTAATTAATGAGTCTTCTTCAGCGACTACGTCACCAACGGCTACAAGAACTTCAATGATTTCGACGCCTTCGAAATCACCCATGTCAGGAACTTTTATTTCTACTGTGCTCATAACTAAAACCTCAAATCTTTTGCTCCCTCCCCCACTTTGGGGGAGGGTTGGGGTGGGAGCTTATATCAGCTTCCCTTTGCATATACTCCCTCCCCCTTTACGGGGGAGGGCTGGGGTGGGGGGCTTTTATTACCCTCCCCCTAAGCCCCCTCCCGTAAAGGGAGGGGGAACTTATCTTTTTGCTCCCTCCCCCATTTCGGGGGAGGGTTGGGGTGGGGGATTTTTTATTTACCCTCCCCCTAGCCCCCTCCCGAAATGGGAGGGGGAACTTTTTATTTTTATCCCTTCCCCAACTTCGAGGAGGGGGAATACTTATTCTAAATTTTTTACAATAACTTCAAGCACCGAATCTATTTCGTTTAATACCTGATTATTCCAAAATCTTAATATTTTATAATTTTGGTTCTTCAGCCATTCGTCACGTTGTAAATCGTAGTTAGCATTATCCATATGCTGCCCGCCATCAACTTCAATAATTAAGCGTTTGCCTAAACAAATAAAATCGACAATATAATTTCCAAGTACAAATTGCCTGCGAAATTTATGAGCATTTATTTGTTTATTTCTTAACTTCTGCCAGAGTTTTTTCTCTGCGTCTGTAAGATTGTTTCTAAGGTCACGTGACCTTTGTTTTAAATACTGTTCCATAAAATCCTTCCTTGGATTTTTATTACCTTCCCAATCAAATGAAGGGAGCTTCGCTTTTAACTCCCTCTCCCATTTCGGGGGAGGGTTGGGATGGGGGATTTTTTACACCCCTCCCCCTAACCCCCTCCCGTAAAGGGAGGGGGAACTTATCTTTTTGCTCCCTCCCCCATTTCGAGGGAAGGTTTGGGGTGGGGGATTTTTTCTTACCCTCCCCCTAGCCCCCTCCCGTAAAGGGAGGGGGAACTTATCTTTTTACTCCCTCCCCCATTTCGGGGGAGGGTTGGGGTGGGGGATTTTTTCTTACCCTCCCCCTAACCCCCTCCCGTAAAGGGAGGGGGAATTAAATCAGACTACAATAACAACCGACGTGCATCTGCTAATAGCTGACCAATGTAGGTAACAAAACGTGCACCATCTGCACCATCAACAACACGGTGGTCGTATGAAAGTGAAAGTGGGCACATCAATTTAGGTTCAAACTCTGAGCCATTCCACACTGGTTTCATTGCTGCTTTTGATACACCTAAAATAGCAACTTCTGGTGCATTAACAATTGGTGTGAAGCTTGTACCACCGATACCACCTAAACTAGAAATCGACATACAACCACCTTGCATATCTGATGGCTTTAATTTCTTGTCACGTGCTTTACCAGAAATTTCACGTAACTCGAGAGAAATATCTATAATCGATTTTATATCGACATCGCGAACAACGGGAACAACTAATCCATCCGGTGTATCGACGGCAACACCTACATGAAAGTAGTTTTTCATAATTAAGTTTTCGCCTGTCGCATCCAATGAAGAATTAAATCTAGGATATTTTTTAAGACCTGCTGCCACTGCTTTCATAATGAAAGATAGCAACGTAAATTTAACGCCTTCTTTTTCATATTCTTTATTTGACTGCTTACGAAATGCTTCTAGTGAAGTAATGTCTGCTTCATCAAATTGTGTTACATGCGGAATCGTTACCCAGTTACGATGCAGGAACTTACCTGTTAACTTATTAATTTTACTTAATGGCTTCGTTTTAATTTCACCAAACTTACTGAAATCAATTTCTGGCATTGGCTCTACGCCTAATGCTGACCCACCCGCACTATTAGAACAACTACCAGTTTCCATTATTTGTTTAACAAAAGCCTGTACATCTTCTTTTACAATTCTAGCATTACGACCTGTTCCGTTTACTTTTGTTAAATCAACACCCAGCTCACGTGCAAACTTGCGTAATGCCGGTGACGCATGTGCATTTTTAAAACTTACTGGATCAATATTAGCTGTCGGTGAAGACTTTTCTAAGGGCGCCAATGCTGCCGGCGCAGCTTTTGGTGCTTCTGCAACCGCAACAGGTTCAGGTGCCGATACTGGTGCTTGTTCTTTAGTTGTTTCTATTGGCGCTTGTTCTTTAGCTGTTTCAACAGGTGTGGCCGCTGCCGCACCCGATGACTCAAGCACGACAATCAGGCCACCTTTTGAAATGGTATCACCTAGTTTAACTTTTATTTCTTTAACCGTGCCTGCATGACTACTTGGAATTTCCATGGTAGCTTTATCTGTTTCAACCGTAATTAACGAGTCTTCTTCTGCGACTACATCTCCGACAGCAACAAGGACTTCAATGATTTCGACGTCTTCGAAATCACCAATATCAGGAACTTTTACTTCGACCATTTCACTCATGGATCACTCCAATTAATTAAGCTCCCTCCCCCACTTTGGGGGAGGGTTCAAATTTGATCCCCTCCCCTATTTCGGGGGAGGAACTATATTTTATCCCCTCCCCCACTTCGGGGGAGGGTTAGGGTGGGGGGAGTATATAACAACCCTCCCCCTACGCCCCCTCCCGTAAAGGGAGGGGGAACTTATATTTTAGTCCCCTCCCAAACTAGGGAGGGAAACTTTGCTTTTAGCCTCCTCCCCCATTTCGGGGGAGGGTTAGGGTGGGGGAGTTTTTTACACCCCTCCCCCTAGCCCCCTCCCGTAAAGGGAGGGGGAAATCTAAATCTTAAGCAATTGCAGGATTCATCTTTTCAGGATCAATTCCATATTTCTCAATCGCATCCTGTACTTTACCTGCAGGGAACTGGCCATCATCAGCCAGTGCCATTAACGCTGCAACTGCAACATATTGTGCGTTCACTTCAAAATGTTTACGTAGTTGCGCACGCGTATCCGAACGACCAAAACCATCGGTACCTAACGTTGTGTAACTTGCAGGTATCCATTTACGAATTTGATCTGAATAATTTCGAATATAGTCTGTCGCCGCTATGACAGGACCACGTTTATCTTTCATACATTTTTCAACGTAACTCACACGTTTATCTTCTATTGGATGCAACATGTTCCAACGATCAACATCAACGGCTTCTCGTTTCAGTTCATTGAAGCTAGTTACACTCCAGATGTCTGCATCGATAGACCAATCTTTATCTAACAACTCAGCAGCTGCAATTACTTCACGTAAAATTGTGCCGGAACCCATTAGCTGTACTTTCTTACGGCGCTTACCACCACCTTGTAATAAGTACATTCCTTTAACAATGCCTTCTTCGACACCTTTAGGCATAGCAGGTTGCACGTAGTTTTCATTCATTACGGCTATGTAATAGAAAATGTTTTCCTGATTCTGATACATGCGACGCAAACCATCCTGGATGATTACAGCTAGCTCGTACCCAAAGGTTGGATCATAAGATACACAGTTTGGAATCGTGCCAGACACCATAAAGCTATGGCCATCCTGGTGCTGTAAACCTTCACCGGCGAGTGTTGTTCTACCGGCTGTACCACCCAGTAAGAAACCACGCGCTTGCATATCGCCGGCCATCCACGCAAGGTCACCAATACGTTGGAAACCAAACATAGAATAGTAAATATAAAATGGCACCATGTTTACTGCGTGTGTGCTGTAAGACGTCGCCGCGGCAATCCACGATGACATTGCACCGGCTTCGTTAATACCTTCTTCTAAAATCTGGCCGGTTTTATCTTCCTTGTAAAACATTACCTGTTCTTTATCTTGTGGCGTGTATAACTGCCCCACTGAAGAATAAATACCGAGTTGGCGGAACATGCCTTCCATACCAAAAGTACGTGCTTCGTCTGGCACAATAGGCACAACATATTTGCCCATCTTTTTGTCTCGCGTAATTAATGTAAGCAAACGCACAAATGCCATTGTTGTCGACATTTCACGATCGCCTGAACCTTTAGTAATGGGTTCAAATACAGAAAGGTCTGGCACTTCTAACGGTGCTGCCAAACGTTGACGGGTTGGTATTGGGCCGCCTAACTTGTCACGCTGTGCTTTCATGTACTTCATTTCTTCAGAGTTTGCATCGGGGTGGAAGTATTCACACTTCGCCGCTTGCTCATCAGTAATTGGAATATTGAAACGATTCTTGTAAGCGATCATTTCATCTTCATCTAACTTCTTCTGTGAGTGAGTACGCATTTGCCCCTCACCGGCTGCACCCATTCCGTAACCCTTAACACTGTGTGCCAAAATAACGGTAGGTTGACCATCACGCTTCGCCGCTTCTGCATAAGCTGCATACACTTTGAATGGGTCATGACCACCACGGTTTAAACGCCAGATATCGTCATCTGACATATCCGCAACCATGGCTTTTAATTCAGGGTATTTACCAAAGAAGTGTTCACGTACATACGCACCATCTTTGGCTTTGTAATTCATAAATTCACCGTCAACCACTTCGAGCATGCGCTTTTGCAGTAAACCAGTGGTATCTTTTGCAAGCAATGGATCCCAGTAGCTGCCCCACAATACTTTTATCACTTTCCAGCCAGCACCACGGAATACCGCTTCGAGTTCCTGGATAATTTTTCCGTTACCACGAACAGGGCCATCTAGGCGCTGTAAGTTACAGTTAATTACAAAGGTTAAGTTGTCTAGCTTTTCACGTGAGGCTAGTGAAATTGCACCTAAAGATTCGGGCTCATCGGTTTCGCCGTCACCCATAAAGCACCAAATATCACGATCATGGGTATGAGCTAAACCACGATCTTGCAGATACTTCATAAAGCGCGCCTGGTAGATCGCCGAAATTGGACCGAGGCCCATCGATACCGTTGGGAACTGCCAGAAGTCAGGCATTAACCAAGGGTGTGGATAAGAAGATAGGCCATTGCCATCCACTTCCTGACGGAAGTTATCCAGTTGTTCTTCAGTCAAACGTCCTTCAAGAAACGCTCGAGCATACATACCCGGTGCAGAATGGCCTTGGAAAAAAACTAAGTCGCCACCATGTTCGTGATTGGGGGCACGCCAGAAATGATTGAAACCCACGTCATATAAAGTAGCCGCAGATGCAAAGCTCGCAATATGACCACCAAGCTCGGACGCTTTACGATTGGCTTTTACCACCATCGCTGCTGCATTCCAGCGAATAAGCGCACTAATACGACGTTCTACACTTCTATCACCTGGCATGTTTGGCATCAGGTGGATAGGAATGGTATTCACATAAGCGGTGTTTGGCTTGTGTGGCAAGTTAGCACCTGAACGACGTAACTTGTCGATCATTTGCTCTAATAAGAAATGCGCACGGTCTGCGCCATCTGCTTGCAAAACACCTTCAATGGCATCTAGCCATTCAAGGGTTTCCTGTTGATCAACATCTTGATCATGAATCGGTGTAGACATTCTTTTCTCCACTTGATACTTAACTTCTGATTGGTGGCTTTGCTTTAATTCTAAATTGTTAGTTGCTTATCTTGTGTCGGATATTTAGCACTTGGCACTTGGCATTTCGCACTTGGCTGCTGTCAATACAGGTACTTAGCTCAACGACTTCATCTAATTCTTTAATACTTGACTGCCAGTTTAGTACCCCAGCACATAAAAGCAAGTATTTTTACACAGTGAAAAATATAAGCTTATTTATCAATAATTTACAATCATGAAATAATTTCATGCTATTAAATACAGCTTAAAACCATAAAATCACAGAAATAAACACCTTTTCAGGCAGCCAATTAGCTGCAACTTTAATTAATCACCACACAAAATCAAGCGCTTTTACACAGAGAAAAATATATGACTATATTTCAATAGGTTACAAGCATTAAATAATTTTATAACGATTAAATTTAGCTAAAACGGCAAAATAAACAAAATAAACAGCTTGTTCAGGCAAACAAATTGGAGATAGGTTTGATGGCTTATCGTAAGCTTTACGCGTAAAATTTAAGCTGTAAAAGGCGCGTACAGTCGGCTTCGCTAGGCCAGGTTACGAATAAAACACTGTATCTAGCGAGTAACTTGATAAAAATCAATAGCTTAATATAAATACCCTAAAGTCAGCATTACGTCTAAAATCTAACGATATAAATAGTGTAAAACAAACAACATCACATCGCTGAAATTATTCAGCAAAATAAAATCAAGAAAATTATGAAATGAACGATTATAAGAGCATGGCTACCAATATTGCAGAAGACTGGCTGAGTGCCGTCAGCGATTCTGTTAAGAATAAGAACATCAACGAGCATATGAAACTCGTTTCCAAACACGTTCACGTTTACGGGATTCCTGGTGTGGAATCAATCAATTATCAACAATGGCTATATCGCAGGCATAATGAGTTTTTACAAAACAGATTACTTAGCCTTAAATACAAAATTATAAGAATTAAGAACGACCAACAACGCCGACTCGGCTTTGAAGTTGAAGAACAAATGATGGCTACCGATGGTCGAGCTATTATTATCTCCAAAGATATTCTGCTCGAACGAGAAGAAGACGATAACTGGCGAGTCGTTGAAGAAAAAATTCATAGCTGGCAAAAAATGGAAATAGGGAAACAATCTAATGGCTAACGAAAAGAAAACAAAAACTGTCAGCGATAGCATGGGCGAACTTCAAGTACCTGCTGATGCCCTTTATGGTGCACAAACCCAACGAGCCGTTGATAACTTTCCCATTAGCGGCACTGCACTCCCTTCTTCATTTATTCATGCACTAGGATTAGTTAAGCATGCCTGCGCAACAGCAAATTTCAAGTTGGGTTTAATGGAAGAAAATATCTGTCTAGCCATTCAACACACCGCCGACGATGTTGCTGATGGAATTTACGATGATCAATTCCCTATCGACATTTTTCAAACAGGCTCAGGCACGAGCACCAATATGAATGCCAACGAAGTTATTGCAACAGCAGCAACTCGTGATTCAAAATTAGAGATCCATCCAAACGACCACGTTAATATGAGTCAGAGCTCAAATGACGTTATCCCAACCACCATACACGTTAGTGCAACGATTGAAATTTCAGAACAACTATTACCTGCGCTTCGTAACTTATCTAAAACCTTAGATGCAAAAGCCAACCAAGTAGAAAATATTGTTAAAACCGGCCGAACACATTTAATGGATGCCATGCCAGTAACGATGGCACAAGAAATAACAACATGGTCAACGCAAATAAGTACTTGCATAATCCGTATTGAAGATAGTTTAGAAAGATTGCATGCTCTACCTCAAGGTGGCACCGCTGTCGGTACTGGTATTAATTGCCATGAAGACTTTGGTACATTGGTAGCCGAAATTTTATATTCAGAAACCGGTATTACCTTTACGTCTATGGCTAATAAATTTGTTGGTTTAGCAACGCAAGATAGTGCCGTAGAAATGAGTGGCCAACTTAATACACTGGCCACCGCGTTAATGAAAATTTCAAATGATTTACGTTGGATGAATTCTGGCCCACTAGCCGGCATAGGCGAAATTGCGTTACCAGCTTTACAACCGGGTAGTTCCATTATGCCTGGCAAAGTTAACCCTGTAATTCCTGAAGCCGTTGCGATGGTTTGCGCTCAAGTAATGGGTAACCACACTACAATCACTATTGCAGGACAATCTGGCTCGTTCCAATTAAACGTTATGCTACCGGTTATTGCCGCTAACTTATTACAAAGTATTCAACTTCTTGCTAACTCAGCAAACGTTCTTGCATCAAAAGCGATTGAAGGCTTTAGCGTTAATAAAGAAAACATTGAAAGCGCACTCGATAAAAATCCGATATTGGTTACTGCACTTAATAGAGTGATTGGTTATGAAAAAGGCGCAGCTATTGCTAAAAAAGCCTATAAAGAAAAACGCGCCATTTTTGAAGTCGCTCTAGAAGAAACAGACTTAGGTGAAGAGGAATTAGAACGCTTGCTTAATCCTGCTACATTAACGCAAGGCGGAATTAACGAGTAAAAACATTGACGTTTCGTTAAAAGAATACAATTTGAAATTTATTTCCCTCCCCCTCGGCAATTGCTCCATGCATTGCCCTAACTCCTGCGTCCATGCAGTCGTAGCCCCCTGATAAAACAACTAGCCATTCGACTAAGCTATCCAGCTAAGTCGCTGGTTATCCCGAAATGGGAGGGGGGAATATAATTTAGTTATTATGTGAACGGCATTGCCGCAACGACTTAATGAGGCTACTTAAGAGAATAAAATCTATAAGTTAGTTCCCTCCCCTTCAAGGGGAGGGGGAGGGCTAGGGTGGGGTGTTTTATACTTACCCCCTCCCGAAATGGGAGGGGGGAATAGAATTTAAATCTTATGTGAACAGCATTGCCGCAACCACTTAATGAGGCGACTTAAGAGAATAAAATCTATAAGTTAGTTCCCTCCCCTTCAAGGGGAGGGCTAGGGTGGGGTGCTTTATACTTACCTCCCCCCGCCTCGAAAGTGGGGGAGTATACTTTAGCTGCTATATGAACGGCACTGCTCATAAAGATACCTTATTTATCTGTTATTTATTGCAACTTATACTGTGTGTAGGTTAGAGTTTTAAAACACTATAAATAAAAGGGGATACAAATATGACTGCTCAACGTATGTTGTTTTTAGTAATGGCTATTCTGATTTCTATCGGAATTTATCTATCAGGTTATCAGTCTGTTCATTGGTTTTTATATATTCCTGCTGCTGCACTTATTTTTGCAGGCGTTACAGGTATTTGCCCGGGGCTAATGCTTTTCAAAAAAATCGGATTTAAATAATTAACATTGAAGCTTGGCCTCATTTATATAAAAGACGCCAAGCTTTCATTTAAACACTTACAATATGGCTTCTGCTTTCGCCCACATTCTTACTGCCTACGCAGTAAAAAAGTTTTCAAACAACCCTTTATTCAATAAAAAATTCTTTTTCTTGGTTGCTGTATCTTCAATAATGCCGGACTTAGACGTAATCGCATTTCACTTTGGTATTGCTTATGGCGACTTGTGGGGGCATCGAGGTATAACTCATTCTCTCTTTTTCGCTCTTATTTGGTCTCTTATACTTTGGTGCGCTATGTTAAAAACAACGGACTATCGTCACTGTCAATTTCTATCTAAAACCAGTTTTATTGCTATTCTAATTCTCTTTATCAGCACGAGTTCGCATGGCTTCCTTGATGCGATGACAAACGGGGGACTTGGCGTAGCCTTTTTTTCACCTTTTGATACAACACGTTACTTTTTACCATGGCAGCCCATCCAAGTTTCACCGATCGGTATCAGTGCTTTTTTTAGCTCAGCAGGATCGCGCGTTATTCTTAGCGAATTAATTTGGATTGGTATTCCATGCTTAGCTTGCTTAACACTCATCTCTTTTAGAAAGACGAAATTCAGCTCTTAGTTTTTCAAACTAACCCCACATTGCCTTAATAAGCAATGTACATATTCACTATCTAATTTGTTCATTATTCGCATATTAATTGCGTATTTTCTCGCTTCACTAAAATTATTTTTAACGCATACTTTGCAGCGTCAATACATTTTATTTTAACTTTAATTTATAGGAAAACAATTATGTCTTTATCAAAAAATATAGCTATCGCAGCAGCTGCTTTATTTAGTGCAACATTATTCGCCACTCAAGCACGTGCCGAATGTAATAGTAACTTACCTTATGAAAAACTTATCGATTGTATTGTTGTAGAAGGCTCTGGGGAAAAATATAACGCGCAAGAAGAAAAGGATTTTTCAACGAATAACACTGCATCACAAAAAAGCAATGAAAAATCAAATGCTTTAGCATCAAATAACAACTTGAAATAATTTCTCAACTCCTCGAGAGAAGGTACCTAACCAATTAATGGGTTAGCGTACCTATTTTTACCAGCAGACATCCTATCCTGCTGGTTTTTTTTACCTTAAAATCAGGTTAATACATTAATAATTAAAATGACGACACTGCTAATAACTGCGATAATGGTATTAATACTTAACTGAGATATCAAAACGTGGAATCACTTACAATTACCAGACCTGATGACTGGCATCTACATGTACGAGACGGTAATATTTTAAAAGATATTATTCCTCACACCGCAGAACGCTTTGGCCGCGCTATTATCATGCCTAATTTGAATCCACCCGTTACCACAACAGTGCAAGCCCAAGGTTACAAACAACGGATTGAAGCCGCTATTCCCGAAGGCCTTAACTTTTCGCCTTTAATGACCCTTTATTTAACCGATAATACTAAACCAGCAGAAATAATAACAGCCAAACAAAGTGGTATTGTGAAAGCAGTAAAATATTACCCAGCAGGTGCAACAACAAATTCTGATGCTGGCGTAACTGATATAAAGAAAACCTATGCTGTTCTAGAACGTATGCAAGTGCATAATATTCCGTTGCTTCTTCATGGAGAAGTAACCAATGCCGAGGTTGATATTTTTGATCGTGAAGCGGTTTTTATCGATAAAATACTTCAGCCATTACAAAAAGAGTTTCCTGAATTAAAAATTGTTCTCGAGCATATAACTACTGCACAGGCTGTTGAGTTTATTCAGTCAACCCCAACCAATGTTGCTGCCACAATTACACCACAACATTTATTATTTAACCGTAATGATATCTTTAAAGGTGGCATTCGACCTCACTACTATTGTTTGCCAATATTAAAACGTGAGAAACACCGCGAAGCATTAGTACAAGCCGCAACAAGTGGAAATTCGAAATTTTTCTTAGGAACCGATAGCGCCCCACATTCTAAAACCGCAAAAGAAAGCAGTTGTGGTTGCGCGGGCATGTATAGCGCACATGCCGCTATCGAACTCTATGCTGAAGCATTTGATGATAATAATGCAATGGATAAATTAGAAGGCTTTGCGAGTTTGTTTGGTCCTGAGTTTTATCAATTGCCAGTGAATACCGACAAAATAACGTTAATAAAACAAGCGCATACCATTGAAGAACAATACCAGTTTGGTAATGAAACACTCATACCCCTAAAGGCCGGTGAAATCTTACAATGGAAACTTAAACCTTAGTAAGTATATAAAATAACTAACGAAACAACGTTAACCAAAACAAGACTGCCAACTATCATTAATTGGTGAATTTCTTTTAATTCCATTTTTATCTCCCCTTCGTTATTTTTATATCCTCAAGTTATTGAAACTTGAGATAGAACACTCTCCTCATTGCAAGCTACTCTACTGCACTAATTGTAAAATAAATGTGAATTATGCACACTTTAAAGCCGTAAATTCACACAGAAATAATCTCTACTATTCGACAATATACTGACACCCAATATCAAGTTTATCGTGCTAATGCGTTAGCCGAATAGGAAGCATAAAATGATTAATATCTCTCTATGTGGTGAACATACTATATCGACACAATCTCTCGCTCGACTATTACAGGACGAGCAACACTTTAACGTCCTGCCCGTACGGGTTAACCAAACACCAACACAGTGCCTAAATGAGTGCCGACAACAAGATGTCATTGTTTATTGTGTAAATGGCTATTCAAGCACCCTAATTAAAGAGCTCAAAAAATCGCACAAAGATGCACCCCAGGTAAACAAAGTCCTTGTTATGTCGATGGCACATAAGCATTTTATTAAAAAGCTTTTTGAAACAGGTGTTAAGGCGATAATAAGTTATAAAGCCAGCCCCGAAGAACTTATTCAAGCCGTTAAATATGCGTCGCTAAACCAACAATATCTCAGCCCCGAAATAAGCCAAATGGTTGTTGAAACAAGTAACTTATCGAGCTTTAATAGCTTGTCTCGAAGAGAATTAGAAGTAACTTATATGCTGGCCAATGGCATGAATGTTAAAAATGTTTCCTCCGAGCTAGATATTAGCCCGAAAACCGTTAACACCTACCGCTATCGTATCTTCAGTAAATTATCTATTGATCGCAATATCGATTTATACCGTATTGTTAGCCAAGAAGCCTCATACATGTTGAACAAATAAAAAAGCCAGAATCTTTTACAATTCTGGCTTTTTTTATTTGGTAAAACTATTTAGTAATGCGTAGGTAATCGTTCATTTATGGTAATTCGCTTTTGGTCAATACTAATGTAACCACCAATACTTAAGTCTTTAAGAATTTTAGCGACCATTTCTCGAGAAGCGCCAACTCGGTTCGCAATATCTTGCTGCGTTAGTTTCATATCAATAATAAGTTCATCACCATGCTCTGTCGCAAGAGAAAGCAAAGTTTTGGCAACACGGCCATATACATCGAGTAAAGCTAAACTGCGTACGTTGTCAGTTAAATGACGTACACGATGCGTTAAACCCCGAATCAAATTAAAAGCAAGATCAGGGTTTGAAGATAAAACCTTTTTAAAATCAACTTTACTAATAACAAGAAAAGTTGATTTTTCAGCCGTTACAACAGAAGCTGAGCGTTTATCGTCATCTACAAGTGCAAGCTCACCAAAGTAATCGCCTTCGCCTTGTGAGTTCAGAATGACTTCTTTACCGTTTTCGTCACTTAAATAAATCGTCACCCGACCTTTAAGAATAACGTACAGGCTATCCGAGCTATCACCTTCATTTATAATAACGCTGTTTTTAGGAAAATTACGCGAAACGCCACATTTTCTAACTGCTTCAAGTTCGTCGTCAGAAAGATTATCAAAAATAGGTACATTTCTAAGCATTGCGGATATTTTAGCTTTGTTAGCATCCTGTTGTGGTCTAAATTTTAGAGCTTCCATAATATTACCTCTGTAATATGCTAGGTTAATGTCCTTAGTTTTATTCTCATTATGAGAATAGGTGAACATTACAATAAACTAGCACTGTCATTCCGTGTACTATGAACAATTACAACGATAAATATTTACATTTTTAATACGTCTTAGTACGTATTATGTTTAAACACTCTAATAAAATATAATGACTACCATACCAAAATTAACAATATATAAAAGCCTAATTGCTGGGTTTTTAGTTGTTTTTGTTGGGGTTAGTGCTCAACTGATATCAACCTCGACGACCGACCCAAGTAACATTGAATCCAGCTTTGGGTTAGATACACTCTTTAAATTACGCGGCTCGACCAAAGCCCCGCCTGAAGCCGTTATTGTGGCCATTGATAAAGTTGCCTCCTCTCACTATGGGTTTGAAAATGAGCCCCTTGCCTGGAGCCGCGACTATCATGCAAGAATCATTAACAAACTGTCACAAGCTGGAGCCAATACGATTGTCTTTGACATATTTTTTAAACGCTCAAGGCAGAGCCAAAATGATTTAAAAATGGCAACCGCAATACGCAATTCGGGCAATGTTATTCTGTTTGCAAAATTAAAACGACAGCTTTTAAATGCCTCAGGCAAAACACCACAAACATTAAACCAAGAAAACATCCTCAGCATTGAAACGGTTCAAGCACCGTTGGCATTATTTTCTGAATCTGCGCTTACAGTAGCACCATTTACGTTAGCAAAGTTCCCTGCAAAAATTACCCGCTTTTGGACTTTTAGAACAACCGCGGGCGACGTACCCACGTTACCCATTGTTGCATTGCACCACTATTTAAACCCAAAACTATTAGAGTCTCTAGAAAATATTCATATACCAAAAGAACAATCACTCAGCTCAACCATTGCGAAATTCAGGGAGTTATTACAATCAAAAGCGGCTCCTTACTTACGCCGTAATGCTGAGAATAATATTCCTGTACAAAACCTTCTTTCAGCTTACGCTGGAACACCTCAACCGTATTTAAATTTTTACGGGCCGCCACGAAGCATACAAACGTTTACCTACGATCAAGTTTTAGAAGATCGGCTTCCAGAAAATTTCAGCTTTAAAAACAAAGTCGTGTTTGTTGGCTTTTCAGAAAAACTAGAGCCAGAACAAAAAGATAATTTTAATACAGTTTTTTCGCAACCCTCCGGGCTTGATTTAAGTGGTATAGAAATCGCCGCCACCGCTTTTTTAAACCTGTTACACAACCGCACCATTAAACCTATATCTAACGATAACGCTTTACTTATCATCATCGGTTTTGGTTTTATTATCGCGTTTGTTTCTCGAGTATTTAGAGAGTACATCGCCTTACTCAGTTGTATTGGATTATCCGCAGCCTACTTATATTTTGTGTTATACCAATTTAGCGTGCATGCAATATGGTTACCCTTATTTGTGCCACTCATTATTCAAGCACCGTTTGCGCTAATATTGGGGTTAAGCTGGTATGCACTGGATAATTATTGTGCCCGTAAAAAAATGCGCCACGCCTTTAGTTATTACGTTCCAGAAACAATGGTCGACTTTCTTACCGAACAAAAACAGTCCATACAGCATTCTCAAGAACTTCAATACGGCGTGTGTATGGCAACCGATGCTGAACAATATACACAGCTATCAGAAACACTAACGCCCAAAAACCTCGCTGAACTCATGAATGAATATTATGAAACTTTATTCTCATCCGTTCGCAATAACAACGGCACCGTGTCAGACATTATTGGTGACGCAATGCTGGCCTTATGGTTACATAAAGACATTAATTCAAAACATAATAAACCAACCGATAGTAATATAAATCTATGTATACAAGCCTGCCTCGCTAGCATTGATATAATAAATTCACACAATAAAAAATATAACGTCAAGGGTAAAAAAATCATTTTGCCGACAAGAATCGGGCTACATGCTGGCGAAATGATGGTGGGCAATGTTGGAGCCGTCAACCATTACGAATACCGAGCCGTTGGTGATGTTGTAAATACAACAACGCGCATCGAGAGTTTAAACAAACATTTCAATACCTACTTACTTGCATCGGAAGAGGTATTAAATAAAACAAACCAATTTGTCGCTCGTAATATTGGTAATTTTGTTTTAGCCGGAAAAACCCATCCCATAACATTACATGAAATTATTCAAACGAAGCATAATGTTTCAAAACAAACGCAACAAAAGGTTGATCGTTTTCATCAAGCATTATCTTTATATCAACAAGGTTTACTAAAAGAAGCAGAAAAGACGTTATTGGTTATATGTAAGGAAATCCCTACGGATGGTGTCGCACGGTTTTATTTACAACAGTGTCAACAACAACGTACAATGCAAAACTATAAAAATTGGGACGGCACAATAAAGTTCTCACAAAAGTAACTAAAGAACACAATCAATATAAGAATATGTTTATTTAGTCACGCTAATATTATTTTCAGTAAAGATATCAAAATTCTTCTTTATGTTGTTCTAAGAGGGAATTGACAGGAAGTCGCCTAAAGGACAAGGAAGAATGCGCATTTTGCTCATCGCCTAACGCAATGGAATAGTAATGCGATAATGAAAACGATTAACTTTTCAAAACATAAATTAATAGCCTGTATTCTTCTTTATGGGTTACCACACTCAGCCTATGCCTATAACTGTGACAATTGGGTCGCTAAATTACAATCGGCTCAGGGCAGTGTCCAAATACGTCAATCTGAGAAAAATACAACAACAAAATCATGGCTTACAGTTAAACGCAACGATACTTTTTGTAAGGGCGACGTACTTCGCGTACAAGAAAACAGTCGTGCTGCATTATTACTAAGAAATGAAACCATCGTTCGTTTAGATCAAAACACAACGATTACCTTTACCAGCCTTACGCCAGATAAACCCTCTGTCGTTTCTCTCGAAACCGGCGTTGCACATTTTATTTCTCGCGTAAAAGCCGCCTTTGAAGTGATTACACCGTTTATAAACGCGGCTATTGAAGGCACTGAGTTTGTTGTAAGTGCAAAACAAAGTGTCGGTGAAGTTACCGTATTTGAAGGGGCAGTACGTGCTTATAACCAACATGGCGAAGTCCGTTTAACAACAAACCAAACCGTTCAAGCAAAACAAGGCCAAGCACCAGTATTAGTGATACGCGTAAAACCGAGAGACGCGGTGAACTGGTCACTTTATTATCCTGCGGTGTTTGACCCTAACGACCTAACCACAACAGGCAGAGAGTCATTACAACTCAAAGCCTCAAACGCATTAGCAACAGGCCAGGTTGAACAAGCCGCAAATTATTTACAACAAGTTCTCGACAAAAACCTACGCAACGTCCAAGCACTTGCGATGCAAGCCATCATTAGCATTGTACAAAACGATAAAGACAAGGGTTTAAAACTAGCACAACAAGCCGTTGCAGCAGATGAAAAAAACGCTACAGCAAAACTTGCACTGAGCTATGCCCAACAAGCACACTTTAATATAAACGCTGCGCTAAGCACGTTAGAACAAGCTGTAAAGGATACGCCTAACAATGCAATGGTGTGGTCACGTTTAGCTGAAGTATATTTAATGCATGGTGAGTTAGATAAAGCCTTATCTGCTGCTAAAAAAGCGAACGAACTGAATCCAAAACTAGGTCGTACCCATACCGTACTTGGGTTTGCTTACTTAACGCGAATTGAAATTGCCCAAGCCATCGAAACATTTAATAAAGCAATTGATATCGACCAAGCCGACCCACTCGCACGCTTAGGTTTAGGCCTAGCAACTATTCGCCAAGGCAATCTAAAAAAAGGCCGCCGTGAAATAGAATACGCCGCCACCCTCGATCCAAACAATGCGCTTATTCGAAGTTACTTAGGTAAAGCTTACTACGAAGAAAAGCGAAATGATTTAGCTGCTACGCAATTTGAAATGGCGAAAACACTCGACCCTAATGACCCGACTGCTTATTTTTATGATGCGATAAGAATGCAAAGCGAAAATAAAAATATTCAAGCATTAAATGAAATGCAGCAGGCTATTCAGAAAAATAATAATCGAGCGGTCTTTAGCTCAAACTTAAAACTAGAACAAGACAATGCAGCAAAAGGTGTAAGCCAAGCCCAAATATACAATTCTGTTGGCTTTAATATAGAAGCACAAAACTTAGCCTATCAATCATTACAAACCGATCATGGCAACCATATGGCTCATCGATTTTTAGCGGAAGCCTACGCTAATCGACCACGCCATGAAATTGCTCGCGTAAGTGAAGCATTACAAGCTCTACTTTATGCACCATTAAGTCATAACCCTGTTCCACCTCATATAAGTGAAACTAACTTAGGTACATTACCTGATGCAGGGCCTAGTAGTAATAGCTTCAATACTTATAATTCTTTATTCGAACGTGATGGCAACAGTTGGAGTATCAATGCTATTGTTGGTGACCAGCAAACCGCAGGCGATGAAGTAGTTTATTCCGTATTAGAAAACAATATTGCAATGAGTTTAGGTCAATATCATTATCAAAACGAAGGATTCAGACCTAATAACGACTACCAGCAAGATATAGTCAATTTTTTTTTCCAGTCAGCTATTAACCCAAACCACAGTATTCAATTTGAATTCAAACGCAATGAAACTGAAGTGGGAGATTTACGTTTACGCTTTGATCCAAATAATTATAATATTAACCGCAGAGAAACAGATAAAACGGATAGTTTTCGTGTTGGATACAACTGGAAGCTAAATAATCATTCTAATTGGGTAAGTTCGTTATCAGTAATAAGTAGAGACTTTACCCGAGAAGATCATTCTGTACTAGCTGCAGGTGCGGGACCGGGTGGCGCAGACGTTATATTAGAAGATGATTTAGATGATCACCATTCTGGTCACATTTTTGAAACACAATATTTATATAAGAATAATTGGTTAACCAGTTTGATGGGGGCTGGAAACTATGATTTAACAGTGACCTCTGATGAAATATTTCAACTTACAGCAAATGATGCAATATTAACTGGTGGCACCACTCGATCAACTACACAGCAGACTCAATCAAATATTTATTTGTATAACTATATTAATATAAAAAATATTAATATAATTTTTGGCTTCAGTAATGATGATTCAAATTCAGATTACATATATGGCTCTGCAAACAAATTAAACCACAAATTAGGCATACTGTTTGATGCTACTAAGGATGTTAAAATTCGTGCAGCGGCTTTCAGCACACTAACAAGAAGTCTAACTACTAGCCAAACAATCGAACCAACACAAATAGCTGGTTTTAATCAATTCTATGAGGATCAACTAGCAACCACAGCTGACAACTTGGCTCTCGGCATTGACTATAGAACAAAATCGAACAGTGCTGGGATAGAGTTAATTAAACGAAATTTAATAATACCAGGCAATGATAGTGGTAATCGTATTGAAGATGGACAAAAAGAATTGGTTTATAGAGCATATCTTCATTTCCTCCTAAACAATAATATTTCAACAGGAATTGAATGGCTGTATGAAGAATTTGATAAAGAATTAACAAGCAGACTTCCATCAAACCAACCTAAAAATTTGATGACTCACAAAATCCCTTTATTTGTCAGCACTAGCATCCTTAACTTCTCTGCTAGATTATCAATGACTTATTATGATCAAGATGTCATTACACCTGATGCAAGCCAAAATCTATCAACTCAGCGTGATAGTTTTTGGATAGGCAATTTACAACTCAGCCATAAACTTTCTAAACGTAATGGTGAGATTAGGCTTACGGTAAATAATCTTTTTGACCAAAAATTTGGCTACTATGATTCAACATTTAGAACTGTAACAGCCAGAGCCCCAGCTGTAAGTCACAACCGAAACTATTCACTATCTATAAACTTACCATTTAATTAATACAAACAAGGAGAGAAAGATGAAAACAACAATATCTTATACAGCAAATATAGTGTTGCTAGGCATTATAGCTGTCATGTTTTACTATAACTCAAATAATAATGTGGAAACGAGTAATGTTGAATATAGCAAAGAAATGAAAAATACTTTAAAAAACAAAAAGGCCTTTGCAGCTATTGCTATAACGCAAGATAAAAATATAGTTTTTACTGGCCCAGATGGAAAACCTGGTAATTTGTGTACTTTTAATACCCAAGCTAAATCTAAATTACCTTTATGCCGTGGTGCTGATAAGATAGAAAAAGTTACAACTGCCACCATAATATTTTCTAAAGGTTCAATTTGTGGTGCTTCGAGCAATAGTAGTGGTGGATATAGACAACTTTGCTGGCCATAAACTAAAATTATTTAGATTAATCCAAAATAAAACCGGCACTGAATTTTATTCAGTGCCGGTTTTTTTATATCTGTAATTTAATACTTAATTAAGCCGCATGAATTTTTTCGTAGCGCACTTTTACGGGGAAATTATGTATTGTTGAGGGGATTAAATGTTTAAGGCTATTTGGCTGACAGCTAATAACGACGACAACTTCGTTTGTATCGGGACGTGGAATTATCATATCTACGCCATCTATTTCTAACCATTTTCCTGCTACTTCCACTGCGCGGGATAATTTTGTCATTGGATTTCTCTTTTCGGTTTTAGGTAAGTCTAGACAAAACTCCGATCTTTTCATGTGATCTATGCACATTTGCAGTGTGCACTATTCACATTTTAGGTAATCAATTTTGGTGACAAAAAAACGTTAAAGTTAGGCTAGAAAAACGGCTTATTCGGCCATATATAGTCGGTAGACTCATACTAAATACCTGAGTAAAAAACTCAAGTATTTCCTTTTCCGGTTATTTATATTAGAATAGTCTAATTATCACTCAAATATTTAAAAGAGGTTTCTCTATGGACGCATTAGAACGAATTGGCAAGATTGTAAACGACAACGCGGTTGTTGTTTTTATGAAAGGTACACCTCAGCTTCCTCAGTGTGGCTTTTCTAGCCGTACAAGTGAAGCACTTATGGCTTGTGGTAAAGAATTTGCCCATGTAAACGTACTGGCTGACCCAGATATTTTCCAAACGCTACCTCAATTCGCTGATTGGCCGACTTTTCCACAAGTTTATATTAAAGGCGAGCTTATTGGTGGCTGTGACATTACCTTAGAAATGTACCAAAAAGGTGATTTGAAAAAGATGATCGAAGAAGCTGTTGCTTAGTTAAGCCTTTTATCGATAGATTCCTCGGCAATTGCACCTGCATTGCCTCTAGGAATGACGCCTTATAAAATAGCCCTAGTAGCCTGAAATCAGTTCAGACTATTAGGGCTTTTTATTTATCTCTACTAAATATGTATACTTATAGTTTACATATGTGTACTTATAGTCTACACTTTATTGATGATAAGGACATTTAAGCATAAAGGATTAAAGGAGCTTTTTGAAAAGGGTGCCAGCCAACGAATTCATCGAAACCAGCAGAGTAAATGTATTCAGCAGTTAGACGCCATTGATGCAGCCGAAAATCCAAGCGACCTAAACATACCTGGTTGGCGACTACATAAGCTACAAGGATACAAAAATAGATACAGCTTAACGATTACAGGTAACTTTAGAATTACTTTTGATTTTAAAGAAAATGACGCTTACATACTAAATTACGAAGACTATCACTAACATCGTTATATAAGAGAAACGAACAAAGGCAATTTTAAATGACAACCTACACTGCTCAACGCCCTGAACGCGAACCGACTCATCCTGGTGAATTGTTACCTGATATCATTAAGGAAATTGGATTTAGTGCCACGCGATTTGCTGAAATATTACATATTTCGCGTGGATTGCTTTACCAAATTATACGTAAAGACAAGCCTATTACAACGGATACCGCTTTAAAATTAGGCGCTTTGGTCGGCAATGGCCCCGTATTATGGCTTAATATGCAGCGTAGCTGGGATATCTGGAAATCAGAAAAAACACTTAAGCCAATATTAAAAGAAATTAAAAAAGTTCGCGCTTCGTCTCATTAACTCTCAGGCACTTCGGGCTTAAAAGCACTGTCCCATGTGTTTACAATTTTACAAAATAACTCTGCGGTTTTTTCAGTATCGTATATTGCGGAATGGGCTTCGTTATTATCCCATTTAATACCCGCGGCTTTACCTGCTTTGGCAAGAACGGTTTGACCATAGGCCAAGCCACCTAAGGTTGCGGTATCAAATGAGCTAAATTGGTGAAAAGGATTCTTCTTTATCTTGCACCGGTCGGCAGCGGCTTTAATAAACCCCAAATCAAAAAATGAGTTATGCCCTACTAAAATAGCGCGGGTACATTTTGTGGCTTTAATTAGTTGTCGAATCGGCTCAAAAATATGCTCAAGGGCTTCCTTTTCAGGCATAGCCATACGGAAAGGATTGTATGGGTCGATACCGGTAAATTGCAATGCTTCTTCTTCCATTGCCGAGCCAGGGAAAGGTTCTACATGGCAAGAGAGGGTTTTGGCCATCCCCACAGTACCATCAGCATTCATCAAAATAGGTACGGCAGCGACCTCTAACAGGGCATGTTTATTGGCATTAAAGCCGCCCGTTTCGACATCGACAACAACGGGTAAAAACCCCCGAAAACGCGTGTTTATTGGATTATTTTCTTCTTCTATCATGCGCGACAGGATACTAGAAGCCCATTGAAAATGCGAATACCCAATTTACAGTTTAAAAATAACAGGTTTCTTTTCACTTCGGTATTTTTTGTGAAGTACATCTAAGTTTCATACCAAGTTGCTGTGGAGTTAGAAATGTCGAGTTTTGAAGATGCCCTGATTGAAACAAGTCGTTGGCTGAGCATTCCCGGAGTAGAAACAATTATTCCAGATGAAATAGACAAATCATTCTTAGTACTTACTTCATGTCCATCCATTGATCTGGCTGAGCTTATTCCAGAAAAATTTATGGAGTTTATATTAGGTGCACGGTTTAAATGTTAATGCTCAAAAAAATTTGAAAGAGCAAAAGCTGAAACCACAAGTAACCTTAATAAGAAACCAACTAGACAATTAATCGACGTGTGTTTGTAACCAGTATTCCAACAATGCTAAATGCCAAACCTTACTTCCTTGTAGACGCGTGAAATATTCATCGGGTTGTTTCAATAATTTAGCAACGTAGGCTCGATTAAATACTCCACGATTGATACATGCCGAACTGTTTAAAATATCTTGCATGAAATCTAAAAAATCATCTCGTACATATTTTAAAGCGGGGACAGGGAAGTAAGCTTTAGGTCGATCAATAACCGCATCTGGCACAATACCTCGGGCAATTTTTTTCAGTACATGTTTACCGCCCGATTGTAACTTCATTGCCGGTGGCATTTTCGCTGCTAGCTCAACAAGGTAGTGATCTAAAAATGGTACACGTGCTTCTAAACCAAACGCCATGGTCATGTTGTCAACGCGTTTAACGGGGTCGTCTACGACCAACGTATTTACGTCCATATGTAAAACACGATCAATAAACTCACTCGCGTTAGGACGCGCTAATAAGTCTTCAATTATTTTTGAGGTGTAATCTTCACCTTTGTAATCATCACTGACTGTTTCTAAATATTCAGCATGATCACGATCAAAATAATATTTCGCAAAGCGTTCTACGTTTTCGGTTGCGTTATCTTCGTGTATACGTGGGAACCAAAAATAGCCAGCAAAGACTTCATCGGCCCCTTGACCACTTTGAACAACTTTTACATGTTTCGATACTTGCTCCGACAATAAATAAAACGCAACAGCATCTTGCCCAACCATCGGTTCGGACATTGCTTGTACTGCTTCGGGTAAACGTTTTAGAACATCCGAGTCGGGGATGATTATTTTTTGATGCTGGGTATTATATCGCTTAACCACGGCATCGGAAAATTCAAACTCATTTCCCTTTTCTTCAGGTTGATCGTCAAAACCGATTGAAAAGGTTCTTATATCACTTGCGCCCGCTTCATCAAGTAAGCCAACCAGTAGACTCGAATCTAAACCACCCGATAAAAGTACTCCAACGGGTACATCGGCAACATCTAAACGTTTTCTTACTGCGGTTCGCAAACTATCGTGAATGGCTTCAGTCCATTCCTCTTCACTCATATCGGCTTCTAAACTATCCATGGCTAACCGCGTTGCATCGAGTTGCCAATAACGCTTCGTTTTGGGTTCTTTATTTTTTTCTAGCGTTAACGTTGTACCCGGTTCTAATTTTTGAATACCGTTTAAAATAGTGTTCGGTGCAGGGATAACGGCATGTAACGTAAATTGATTATGCAAACCAACAGGATTAATTGTAGTATCGATGTCACTATCAATTTTATTGCTGGCTAATAGCGCTTGCATGTTAGAAGCAAAACGTATTTTATTATTTGTTAGCGAATAATACAGTGGTTTAATGCCCATGCGATCGCGCGCTAAGAATAGACTTTGTTTTTTCCAGTCCCAAATAGCAAAAGCAAACATACCGTGTAAATATTCAGGGCACTGCTCTCCCCACTTATGGTATGCCTTTAAAATAACTTCGGTGTCGCCATGCGATTTAAAGTTATAGCCTTCTTTTATAAACTGCGCCCGTAACTCCGGGTAATTATAAATCGCGCCATTAAAAACTAAGCTGAGTTGTAGCTCTTCATCAACCATGGGTTGATTAGAGTCATCGGATAAATCAATAACCGATAAGCGTCGGTGTGCGAAACCAACTTGGGGTTTAATCCACGAACCTTCCGCATCAGGACCGCGACGTTCCAATTTGGAAAGCATTGCTTTTATAACTTTTTCATTTATCGCTTGGTCGTCAAACCTAACTTCACCACATATTCCACACATTTATTTTTATTCCAATTAAATTTTACACTTGCTTCTCTAACCATTGTTTGCGGTCTATTTTGTATAACACATGTTCTTTATGCTTACTGTTTTCAGGCATCATAGGATGTTGAAAAGATATAGAAGTATTCACCATATTTAACCTTTCCATTACTGCACGGGAGCGTTGATTACCCACCGCGGCAAAAGAATAAACTTCACATAATTCTAGTTTGTTAAAAGCAAACGCCAATGCGGCTTTAGCCGCTTCGGTTGCATAACCCTGCCCCCAATATTGTTTCGCTAGACGCCATCCAATTTCAACACATGGATCAACGGGCACATCATAGGAGGGCTTATTTAAGCCAACAAAACCAATAAAGACATGATCACTTATTGTTTCTACTGCCCAAAATCCCCAACCATTATTATTCATACGACTTATAATTTTTTCTGCCAGCTCATCACTTTCTTTTTTATTCATAGTATATGAAAAAAATTTCATAACCTCAGAATCGGCATTCAATGCAGCAAAGTCTGTTAAATCATTTTGATGCCATTGTCTTAAAATTAATCTTTCAGTTTTCAACTCTACCATGTCTATCATTGAATCAATGTCCCTATTTACTTTATCCCTATATTTCACCCCACCCACCACCACCGGGTGTTTCTATTTTCAAGCAATCGCCTTTCACCACTTCGATGTTTATTTTTGCACCTAACTGTTTCCCGTTCAGGCTATTAACACCTAGCTTGGCATCTTCTCCACCATTAACACCCCAAGGTGCTTGATAACGACGTTCGGTTAAGAGGGTAACATTCGCATCGTATAAAAATTCATATTCGCGAATAATACCATCACCACCTCTTTGCGCGCCTTCACCACCTGAATTTTTTCTTAGCGCATATTGTTTAACACGCAGTGGATAGTTAAGTTCAAGTACTTCAACAGGTGTATTTAGCGTGTTAGTCATATGCGTTTGTACGCCGCTTAAGCCTGCGGCTTTTGCACTTGCGCCCATACCGCCACCTATCGTTTCATAATAATCCCATGCGCTTTGCCCAATATCAGTATTGGCATCGCCCACGAAACCCATCGCAACATTATTCATACTGCCATGACTCGCCGCTGCAAGTTGTTCTGGTATCGCTTGTAATAATGCGCCAATAATAACATCAACAATACGCGTTGAGGTTTCAACATTACCCGCAGCAACAGCAGCTGGACGCGTCGCGTTAACTAAGCAAGATTCTGGTGCAGATAAACTTATTGCTCTAAAAGTTCCAGCACAAGCAGGTGTAAAATCAGGGAGTAAGCAACGAAATACATAATAAACTGCGGCCGCAGCAACAGATAACGGGCAATTTATATTACCGCTCACTTGTAGTGAGGTGCCGGTAAAATCAACGCGAATACTGCTGCCATCGACTTTGATACAGGCACTTATCGGTATTTTTTGTTGGCCTTGGCCATCATCATCCATATAGTCGGTAAAGCGGTATTCACCATCGGGAATTTTTTCGTATACTGGCTTTGCGAGTCGCTCACCATAGTCGTTTAACTCGTCCAAGGCGTCAGTAAACAACACGATAGACATTGATTGGATTAACTCGCGCAACCGCGAACTCCCCGTTCGATTCGCGCTCATTTGAGCAGCCACATCGCCTTTTACCGTTTGCTCACTCCGCGTTGCCGCCAGCAAGGTTTGCATCATGACGTCCTGAAGCTGTCCCTGCTTACAAATATAGCTCGGTGGGATAATTAAACCTTCCTCATCTAAACATGAGGATATTGGCATTGAACCTGGTGAATCCGCACCAATGTCCGCATGATGTGCTCGGTTAGCAACAAAAGCCACTACAATGCCTTCACTAATAACTGGACTAATAAAAGTTACATCAGGAAGGTGGGTTCCACCTAGATAAGGATCGTTAACGATGACCATGTCATCAGCTTGCCAGTCAAACTGGCTGACTATTCCCTGCATGGCATACGCCATACTGCCTAAATGCACCGGAATATGCGCAGCTTGTGCACATAAACGACCTTTTGCATCAAAAACAGCACAAGAAAAATCAAGCCGGTCTCGTATATTGGGGGAAAAAGCGGCTCGTTGTAGGATGGCACCCATTTCATCACAAACAGCGGCAAGACGATTTGCAAACAAGCTTAATTCAATGGCATTCATCGGCTTAATATAACGCGATGTTATAAAAATTCATAATAATGGGCATGTAATAATCCCTTAAAATACTAGGGTCTGTTGATCTTTCAGATGTTAGACTGATTTTGAGATAATTTTAGTTCTGACAAGGCATTTTTTACGTATCAATGCACTCCATTGATAGTAAAAAATAACGCCGGCAGGGCTAAAATTAGCCAAAATCAAGCAATAGATGAAAGATCAACAGACCCTAGGTTAATGCAACCCAATATATTCATATTAAAAAAAGAATACTTAGATAGAGCCTGTTAGGGGGTGCCCCGTTTTGGAATACTGTAGTAAACTACTCAAACTTTTTATAACTACAAACCTAAAATCTATAGGGGAATTTACATGAATCCATTAAAGTCCGTACCTGGCACTATTGCCACCGGTTTTATCTTAGCGATTATTATTATGGTCGCAATGGGCGCTGGTAGCCTAAACAGTCTTTCACTCAGCGTTTGGTTGCACGTTATCGCTGGTGTTGTTTGGATTGGTTTACTTTACTACTTCAACTTCGTACAAGTTCCTGGTGTAGGTGCTGCACTCGCTGACACAGATGGCCCTGGCCCTGCAGCAATCAACAAGTATGTTGCTCCACGCGCTTTATTTTGGTTCCGCTGGGGTGCCGTTGCAACTTGGGTAACAGGTGCAGGTGCATTACAAGGCTTAGCTCCTGGCGGCTTACAGTCTGCATTCACTTTAGCTCCAGGTTTTGAAGTCATTGGACTTGGTGCTTGGTTAGGTACAATTATGCTATTCAACGTATGGGTTTTCATTTGGCCAAACCAAAAGAAAATTTTAGGTATTGTTGATGCATCTGCTGAGCAAATTGCTTCAGGTAAAGTGATTGCGTTAATGGCTTCACGCATCAATACCGTTCTTTCTATCCCTATGCTTATGTGTATGGTTGGATACGGACACGGTGGATTACCATTCTAATTTAATTAGAATAAACCATTAAAAAACCGGCTTGAGAGTTTTCTTAAGCCGGTTTTTTTATGCCCGCTGTTTCGTTTCCACTTCTTATACTTTTATTCTTTATTTAAGCTTCTAATAAAATCCCCCTTAAAGTTAACTAACATCAAATATATTTCTATAATTACCACTTTCAGAGTTGAGCATTAACGTTTATCAAAACGTTAATGCTAGACCAATCCCAGAAAATGATTTTTAAATGTCCTCGAGTCTAAACATTGTTCTCCAGGTTTGAATACATAACATCCGTTTGATTTTTTTATCCAATATATAGTCGTATAGCAACGGTCATTAATGCTCCACCTTTCTTGTTAGGCATATTTTATTCGGCTGTCAAATAGGCACAAACAGAGATAAAAGTGCCTATATATTTGCGTAAATTCAATGAAAAGTCTAAAATCGCTCTTTCCCCATAAAAAAATGAGTGGATTATTAACGGCGGTCAACCAACGAGTGATGCTTCACTCACATTGGAATGACTGCTTTTTTGCTTTAAGGCCAAAAGCTAAATTAAGAAAAAGATACCTAAACTATGCCTGACTATTTAATGAAAAATTATGCACCACTACCCGTTACTTTTACAAAAGGTGAAGGTGCCATTTTGTGGGATGCTGCTGACAACCAATACCTTGATGCATTAAGTGGTGTTGCGGTTTGTAGTTTAGGCCATGCTCATCCAGATGTTGCTATGGCTATAGCAAAACAAGCGAATCAACTTATTCACACTTCCAATTGGTACCACATTGCACACCAAGAAGAACTTGCCGCTGAACTGTGTAAGTTAAGCGGAATGGGTAATATTTTTTTTGGTAACTCTGGTGCAGAAGCAAACGAAACAGCGATTAAGCTCGCGCGCTTATATGGACACAAAAAAAATATAGATAAACCCAGCATTATTGTGATGGATGGTAGCTTTCATGGTCGAACGCTTGCCACTTTATCGGCGACAGGAAACCGAAAAGTTCATGCGGGTTTTGAACCGCTCGTGCAAGGTTTTATACGTGCACCTTATAACGATTTAGAAGCCATTGAAAATATTGCCAGCAATAACAAAAATGTTGTTGCCGTCTTAGTGGAACCCATTATCGGTGAAGGCGGCATTATTATTCCCGATGCCGGTTACTTAGAAGGTATACGTAAACTATGCGATGATAATGGTTGGTTAATGATTCTCGATGAAATTCAAACAGGTATGTGTCGAACCGGCGAATGGTTTGCATTTCAACATACCAATGTTACACCCGACGTCATGACGTTAGCTAAAGCACTTGGTAATGGCGTGCCAATTGGTGCATGCCTAGCAAAAGGTGCAGCCGCCGAACTCTTTGCACCAGGCAACCATGGAAGTACTTATGGAGGTAATCCACTAGTTTGTGCCGCTGCGCTTGCCGTTGTTAATACAATGAAATCTGAAAAGCTAGCAGCACGTAGTAAAGCACTAGGCAAAACAATGCTTTCGCAATTAGAAACGGCATTAGCAAACAATGAAGCTGTTGTTGATATTCGAGGTCGAGGACTAATGCTTGCCATTGAACTTGATCGACCTTGTGGCGAACTATTACAAAAAGCATTAGATCAAAAATTATTGATTAACGTAACAGCGGATAAAGTTGTACGTTTATTACCGCCACTTATTATTAGCGATGATCAAGCATCTGAAATTACACAAAAAGTTGCAACACTGATTAACGAATTTACTCAATAAACTATTCAACAGACAAAATTATGAAACATTTTTTAACGTTATTAGATATTCCAGCAAACGATCTCAATCGTTTAACTCAGCGCGCAATCGAATTAAAAGAAATGCAACATCGCGGTGAAATTTTTGAGCCTTTAAAAAATAAAGTAATGTCGATGATTTTTGATAAAGCGTCAACACGTACTCGTGTTTCATTTGAAACCGCGATGTCACAATTTGGTGGGCATGCAATATTTTTGTCTCCTCGTGATACGCAACTAGGTCGTGGTGAACCGGTTGAAGATAGTGCGCGTGTTTTATCCAGCATGGTCGATGTAATAATGATTCGTACTTTTTCACACGACATGGTTAAAACGTTTGCAGCCCATTCACGTGTACCTGTTATTAATGCCTTAACGGATTTATACCACCCTTGCCAATTGTTAGCGGATATACAAGCCTACACAGAGAGGCGCGGTAGCATAAAAGGTAAAACCGTTACCTGGATTGGTGATGGTAACAACATGTGTCACTCATATATAAATGCAGCTCGTCAGTTTGACTTTAAACTTAATATTGCTACTCCTAAGGGTTATGAACCCGATACAGATATCATGGAAGCCGCTGGCGATCGTATTATGTTAACCAATGTTCCTGAGGAAGCGTCAGAAAATTCAGATTTAATTGCTACCGATGTTTGGGCAAGTATGGGGCAAGAAGAAGAACAAAAACTTCGTGAACAAGCTTTTTCCAATTTTCAAGTCACATCTCAATTAATGCAGCTTGCGAACAAAGATGCCGTTTTTACCCATTGTTTACCGGCACATCGTGGTGAAGAAGTCACCGCTGAAGTGATTGATGGGGAACAAGGTATTGTGTGGGATGCGGCTGAAAATCGACTCCACAGCCAAAAAGCCTTACTAGAATATTTACTCATAAAATAATCTACACTCTAATCTAATCGCCTAATATTAAATTAGTAGCGCAGGTCATTGCGCACCTTAAATAACATAAAAACTTCATCCAACATCTAAAGCATTTATGCTTTTGGACGCTATATATAGTAACTTCACACTGTTGTTGAACCAACTTTCGTCATGCGAAAAAAACAAAACTTTATACAAATCATTATATTACTGTCACTTTATAGTGTCAGTCTGTATGCCAATACAACCCCTCTTCAAGATGGATTTGATGCGTTTCGCGCAGGTCGTTACGATGTAGCCATTAAACACTGGTTACCATTGGCACAAAGTGATGAGCCAACTAAAGACAATGCTGATGCCATGTATAATATTGGACTGCTTTATATGAATGGCCAAGGCGTAAAAGAAGATTACAAACTAGCAAAACAATGGTTTAAACGCGCTGCTTTTTACGGCAGCGTCGACGCCGCCTACAACTTAGGCGTATTATATATGGGACGAAAATTCGGGTTCCCAAGTAAGAAAGATGCCATGTACTGGTGGAAGCAAGCCGCTGAATATGGTCATACAGATTCACAATATAATTTAGGTGTATTGCTTGCATACGGTCATGCAAGTAAAGCCGATCCAAAGTCAGCTTTATCATGGTGGTACAAGGCGGCAACAAAAGGCCACAAACAATCCGCATTTGCACTAGCTGAGGCGTATAAAAAAGGGTTATTTGGCTTAAAAAAAGACAACAAACTAGCCATATTTTGGGATAAACGTTCTAAGTAACAAGCTTTTTAATAAGTTCCATCCGTCATAAAAGGTTAATCTTTATGTAAAAATACTGTCATCAATTTTCATCATGATACCCCACAAAAGTAATAACGCTTTTTTAACTTTATTGGGGAATGACAATGAAAAAAAATTTAATCGCTGTTACGACAGCAACTTGTATTTTATTACCAACCGCATCTGTTAACGCAGCTAAAATTTTAGATGAAAAATTAGAGATTTATGGCAAAGTTCATTTATCGATAGATTCAAGCGATACAGATGGCTTAGTCACAAATGATGGCTTTGGTGTTTCAAGTAACTCTAGCCGCATAGGTTTTAAAGGTGAGTTACCAGCTGGAAGTATGAAATTCATATACCAGGTTGAATCAGAAATTCGTTTCGATGAAGGGTCAAGTGGTAGTTCGCTTGCTGGCCGAAACACATTCGCCGGCTTGAAAGGTGGATTTGGTAAAATTATTGTTGGTCAATACGATACTCCGTTTAAAACAGTAGCTTCAAAGTGGGGAATTTTTGGTGATAGTGTTGGTGAACGTCGCTCTATATTAGGTGCAAGCTATCTTAAAGGTAACCAACTAAATGAACGTGCAAAAAATTCGGTTATGTACACTTACAAAACTGATGCATTAACATTTGATGCAATGTATGCCGTTGACCCTGAAACATCATCCGGCTCACAAGATAACAACGATAAAAACGTAACAAGCCTTTCTCTACGTTATAAGAGTGGTCCACTTTGGATTGGCCTTGCAAGTGAATCTTGGGAAGGACATAGTAGTATGGCTGATGGTGATGCCTTACGCCTAGGTGCTAAATATAAATTAGGTATTGTACAAGTCGGTGCATTTTATGAGTCAATCGATTCAGATACCGTGGCACAATGGAAACGTGATGCAACTGGTCTTAATGCTAAATTTAACGTGAACAAATCAACTGATATTCGAGTGCAATATTTAATGGTTGATGATGCCGATGGTACAATAGATACCGGTGCAACAAAGGCTAGTTTAGGCTTGTTCCATAAATTAGATAAAAAAGCACAAGTGTATATTGCTTATGGCTCAACCAATAATGATGCAAATGCTAAATTCCAAGCGGTTGATGGTGGCCACGGGGATGAAGTGAAAACAGTGACCGGTGGCAATCCTAGTGCTATTTCTTTGGGTTTAATCTATAAATTTTAAGCTTTAGAGGAACGCTACAAACCACGGGTAGTTTTACATTACCTGTGGTTTTTTTATGAATAAAATGTGCATTCCAGAATCGTTTAAAAATTGCTACTATAGACGGTATGAGTGCAGTATTAGAATTACGAAATATAGAATGCCGTCACCGCGGCCAAACCATCGTCGATGATTTAAGTTTTCATGTTAATGAAGGCGACCTCGCTTGCTTACTCGGCCCCAGTGGGTGTGGTAAAACAACGGCATTACGTGCAATTGCCGGATTTGAGCCCATTCACAAAGGTGACATAATTATTCGTGATTTTAGTTCATCACGACCTGGCTTTACTCGCGCGCCCGAAAAACGACGTATTGGTATGGTCTTCCAAGACTATGCTTTATTTCCTCACCTTAACGTCGCAGATAACATAAGCTTTGGACTAAGCCATAAAAGTAAAGCCGAGCAACAAAATATTATTGACGAAATGTTAGAAGTGGTGGATTTGGTCGGTTTTGGACAGCGCTATATCCATGAACTTTCTGGTGGTCAGCAACAACGTATTGCACTGGCCAGAGCACTTGCCCCTAATCCTGAGCTTATCCTCATGGATGAACCCTTCTCCAACTTAGATATAGAAATGCGTGAAAGACTCAATAATGACGTTCGTCAAATTCTTAAATCGAAGAATATGACGGGTATTCTTGTCACCCACGATCAGCATGAAGCCTTTGCTATAAGTGACCAAATAGGTGTGATGAATAATGGAAAATTGTTACAGTGGGACACCGCTTATAACCTGTACCATTCACCTAATAGCCTATTTATTGCTGATTTTATCGGCCAGGGTGTTTTTCTTGATGGCGTTCTAAAAAGTCCCGATTCGGTAGAAACTGAAATTGGTATTGTTACAGGTGACCGTTCTTATGGTATGAAAACCGGCAGCCAAGTTAAACTATTACTGAGACCCGATGATGTGGTTCTTGATCCAGCCGGTAAAATAAACGCCGAAGTTACTCACCGAGCTTTTAAAGGTGCCGAAATATTATATACACTTCAGCTCAAATCAGGCACTGAACTACTTTCCTTATTCCCCAGCCATTATAATTTTGATATTGGTGAAAGTGTGCAACTTCGTCTTGCAGCTGACCATATGGTTGCTTTTCCGAAATAAAACTCTACAAGTATTCGCGTAATATTCGTAAGTAAAAATACATCCACTTTTATGCCTAAACCATTGAGGATGCTAAGAATTTTGTGATGGATTTCTTGCTTTGTCGATCTTATGGCTATATATTAGTCTCTTACAATAAACACTCTATTTATACCTAAATACTTATCGATACGGAACCACTCTTATGAAGCATTTATTCTTAATTTTTATCTTTGCCACATCGTCTATCGCATATGCTGAAACACAATATGTCAGTGATAAATTACGTATAACCCTTCGCACAGGACAAGGTACTGAATTTCAAATAATCCGTGCTCTGGAGAGTGGCGCTAAACTCGAAGTATTAGAACAAAACGAATCGGGTTATACCAACGTTAAAACCGAAGATGGTACGGAAGGTTGGGTACGTAGCCAATATTTAATTCCTGAGCCTATTGCCCAACAGAAACTTGATAAAACTCTAGTACAGTTAGAAAAATATAAAACACAACTTGAAGCTTTAAAAACGGAGCGTGTGGAATTGCGCAAACAAAGAAAAGAACTATCTGAAACAAAAAGCTCACTGTCTAAAAAATCGAGTTCATTAGAATCAGAACTCGCACGCTTATCAAAAGTTGCCGCAAAACCAATTTTATTGGATAAAGAAAATCGAACGCTACAACAAGAAAATGTAAAACTTGGAAAAGATTTACAAATGATTCACCAAGAAAACCAAGTGTTAAAAGATCAATCGAATCGTGAATGGTTTATTGCAGGTGCAGCAGTCTTACTAGGCGGTATCTTACTTGGTTTAGTCATTCCTAAGATACGTTTTAGCAAAAAAGCTTCTTGGTAAAAGTTTAATTTTTAACACTTATACACGACAGTGAAAAAAAATACTCCTAAGTCGCAAGATAACTTTATCAACTGGTTTCGCCAGTCGACGCCGTACATCAATGCGTTTAGAAATAAAACATTCGTTATTTCTTTTGGTGGTGAACTCCTTACCGACACGCAATTCACCCCACTCGTACACGATATAATGTTACTCCATAGCTTGGGAGTTAAATTAGTTCTTGTACACGGAGCTCGGCCACAAATTGAACGTCATTTAAAAAAACTAAATGGTGAAATAAAAGTTGTTAATGGTTTAAGAGTAACAAATGACTTAGCCCTTGAATGTGTTATCGATGCCGCAAGCCGAGTGCGAGTGGAAATCGAAGCACTACTATCAATGGGTTTAGCCAATACATTGACTGCAGGTAATACCGTACATATCAATTCAGGTAATTTTATTACCGCTAAACCTTTAGGCGTTATCAATGGTATTGATTACCAGCATACAGGTGAAGTTAGAAAAATTGCTGCGGATACTATCAATACAATACTGAAATTAAATAATTTAGTTTTGATTCCACCGTTAGGTTATTCCCCAACAGGTGAAGTATTTAATTTAAACGCACGAGATCTTGCTGCAGACATCGCTAGTGAGATTAAAGCCGACAAACTAATTTACTTAACGAATGACAAAGGGATTGTCGATGGCCGCAATAAACTTATAAAAGAACTTACCGCTAACGACGCTCAATCTTTAGTTAATACTATCACTTTAAAAAATACGAACAAGAAAACAAAAATGTCGGACAGCACGATTCGTTGTATTCAAAATGCAATCACCGTCGTTAATAATAATGTTCCACGCTGCCATCTAATTGATCGACATATTGATGGTGGTCTTTTGACCGAGTTATTTACTCGTGACGGTTGTGGCTCACTAATATCTGCAAATAGTTTTGAATCTATTCGACAAGCAACTGTTGATGATATTGCGAGTCTCATTGAGTTGATTCAACCATTAGAACAACAAGGCTTACTTGTTAAACGTTCACGTGAAAATCTTGAAATAGATATATCGTCTTTTACAGTTATTGAACGTGACGGAATGATAATCGCATGTGCAGCATTGTTTCCTTTCATAAAAGAAAAAACAGGCGAGCTGGCATGTTTTGCTGTCCATCCGGATTATCAAAACAATGGTCGAGGCGAGATTTTATTTAAAGCAATTCAGCAACATGCCAAACAGTTGGGCTTAATGAGTTTATTTGTACTCACAACTAGAACATATCAATGGTTTAAAGAACGTGGTTTTAAAGCAAAAGATATAAAAACTTTACCTGTGAAAAGGCGTTTACTCTATAACTACCAGCGTAGCTCAAAAATGTTTGTTAAAAATGATATTGGTTAAAATAGACAATGCTTAAGAATAAACCTTTTCTAAAATGGGCCGGTAATAAGTATCGATTAATGGATAAGATACAAAAATTACTGCCCGAAGGAAAACGACTCATTGAACCTTTTGCAGGCTCCGCCGCTGTATTTTTAAACACAGACTATAGTGACTATAGGCTTTCTGATAGCAATGCTGATTTAATCAATTTATATAATATATTAAAGAAACAAGATAAAAAATTTATCTCCTATTGCAAAACATACTTTAGTCAAAAATTTAATGACGAAACAACCTATTATGAATTACGCAAACAATTTAATAATTGTCGTTCAATGCAAAAAAAATCAGCACTTTTTTTATACTTAAATCGACATGGTTATAATGGTTTGTGCCGTTATAATTTAAAAGGCGGCTATAACGTTCCTTTTGGACGTTATAAAACTCCGTATTTTCCAGAAGAAGAGATGTTGGCATTTTCTGAAAAAGCACAAAATGCATCATTTATTCATCAAGATTTTTCCACAGCAATGCAACAAGCAAAGAAAGGTGATGTTATTTATTGTGACCCACCTTATGCGCCGCTCTCTTCCTCTGCAAACTTCACGCAATACAGTGCTGGTGGATTCGGCTTAGAACAGCAAGAGCATCTCGCTAATATTGCAGAGCAAAAATCGTCTCGTGGTATTCCTGTTTTAATCTCGAACCACAATACTTCGTTTACCTTGAAAACCTATAATCAAGCCCAAAAGATCTCTAAATTTAGGGTACAACGATATATAAGCTGTAATGGAAATAAGCGCAATTCAGCCGGTGAATTGCTCGCATTATTTGCTTAATCTAATAAATACAGGGTCTTAGGCAATACATCTCAAGCCTTATCCACTCTAAATATGAGATTCAGTTCTTAAATTAAATCTAAAGCATACTTACCAAATAGCCGATAACCTTAATGAAGCAGGATTAACATTAAGCGCCTGGATGCCTAAATGTAGTTATGAGGTAAATGGCGGTTATGCCCCACCCACATCAAGTTTTGTATAGCTCGGTTCTTATCATTGAAAATGATGAGTTTAGTGCGAGTCTAGTAGAGTATCTATTGCACCGTGAAGGCTATAACGTCGCAACTGCATACAGTGCTTCGCATATAAAACGATTATTTGAAGTTATGCTCCCACCCGATTTGATTTTTATTCATTCAAAATTAGCCTATACCAATACGCATGATTTTATTAACAAAATTCGCCATCAATCAAAATGGAAACATCTGCCTATTGTTATTATCGGTGACGAGAAAGACAGTACTGTTGATGAAATTTTAGAAACGGGAGCGGATGGTTTTATTTTAAAACCTTATTTCCCTGAAGAGCTTATTCGCCAGGTTAAAACACATGCAAAACGAACGCATTAAATGGCAACAGTCTTAATTTAATCTTACATCTTCAGTTAAATTTTCTGATTCGGCCATACAAAACGTAAAATGCATAATCATAAAAGTATTATATAGATAATTTAAAGTTGTCATTCCCGCGTAGGTAGGAATCTATTAATACAGTAATTTTTGAATGCAAGACCCACATGTCTAGCGTTTTTTAGTTAAAAAGAAAATATATAAGTAGTATGCTCTGATAGATTCCCGCCTACGCGGGAATGACGTATTCTGTCGGACTATCTGTAAACTCAATTATCAACTTGTAAAGTCATATTTAAACTTTCACAATTAAATATAATTAAAAACTATCATCCAATGGAACAACGCGTAATATTTCTTCTGGTGTTGTTAAACCCATTGCCACCTTTTGAGCACCTGAAATTCTTAATGGCAACATACCTTCTTTTACGCCTAAGCGCCTAATATCAAGTGCATCACTTTCTGGTGTAATTTTATGCCTTAACGAGTTCGACATTGTTAGCATTTCATATAAACCCACTCGACCAAGATAACCGGTATCTCGACATTCATCACAGCCAACCGCTTTATAAAATGTTCCTTTACCTGTTACTTTATAAGGTTTGGTTAACACATTCCAAATTTCTGGATTAATTTCGGTAGGTTCTTTACAGTGTGGGCAAAGCGTTCGCGCTAAACGTTGCGCCATAACACCATTTAATGTTGCATTGAGTAAATACGCAGGAATGCCGATCTCACGCAAACGCGGTATCGCTGCGGAAGAATCGTTTGTATGTAACGTTGATAAAACCAAATGTCCGGTTAGTGCAGCTTGAATAGCCATTTCAGCAGTTTCCTTATCGCGGATTTCGCCAACCATTATAATATCCGGATCTTGACGCAGCAAGGTGCGAATACCTGCGGCAAAGGTAACATCAATATTTGTTTGTACTTGCATTTGATTAAATTCAGATACAACATTTTCAATAGGATCTTCAATCGTACTAACATTTACTTCCGGTTTTGCTAATTGTCGGAGTGTTGCATAAAGTGTTGATGTTTTACCTGAACCTGTTGGGCCAGTAACTAAAACGATACCATGTGGTTGAGTTACCATATTGTTCCAACACGCGATATCTTTTTCACCAAAGCCTAAAGCGGTGAAATCCTTGGTTAACACAACCGGATCAAATATCCGCATTACCAATTTCTCACCAAACGCTGTTGGCATGGTAGATAAACGTAATTCGATTTCTGAGTCATTCTGTAATTTTGTTTTAATACGGCCGTCTTGAGGTCGACGTTTTTCGACCACGTCCATACGCCCAAGGACTTTTATTCGACTGGTTACCGCATTCATAACTAATGGTGGCATATCATAAACAAGTTGTAACATTCCATCGATACGAAAACGTATATGACCTTTATCGCGTCTAGGTTCTAAATGAATATCACTTGCACGTTGTTCAAATGCATACTGTAATAGCCAATCGACTATCTGAACAACGTCTTGATCATTGGCATCTAAATTCCCTGACTTACCTAACTCAACAAGTTGCTCGAAATTTCCAATCCCTACATTTTTTCGACCTTCAGACTCACTTGTTGCTCGTCGTATTGAATGACTAACACTATAAAATTCATTTAAAAAACGAGAAATATCTAAAGGGTTAGCAATAACACGCTCGATTTCAATTCCCTTATTGACATGGGAAAGTTCTTTTTCCCAGCTATTTACACCGGGTTCCGCTGTGGCAACCACAATATGATTTTTATGTACTTCTACCGGTAAAAATTTATGCCGAATAGCATAGGCCGACGAAATAACATCAGTTACAGAGGCAACATCAACCTTCAAAGGATCAATTCGATAATAGGGTTGACCTGATTTCTCAGCTAGCCATTGCGTTAGTATTTCAAGTGTTAATGTCTGACCCGGATTTTTTAAATCATCCCATTCTTGCTGGCTTATAATAACAAGCGGGCTAATATCTAATACACTGGCGTTTCTCGCTGGAATTAAAAATTGTTCTGATAAGCTTGCATTAATAAGTCCGTCATCAACAAGATCTTTAACGACATCGGCTAACGACAACGGTTTATCACTATTAGAATAATCTTGGCGTACTTGATTCATTGTTACATCTTTTTAATTATTACTAGCTCACTATGAGCTTGATTGGTTTATTAATAATAGCATTGATGGCTCTATTTTTTCTTCTAATTACTGCTCTAATAGACACTAAACAGAAGTATTCAATAATATTGTTAATCACCTGCACCTAACAATACACCCATACCCGCAAGTTCTAGTATTTTGTTCATATGTGCGCGTATCAATTCAGCATCTTCTAATTCTAATACATCACTTAAAATTTGACGAAGTCTATTACGCGTAAAATGCCGTAGAACCCATTTCACACGTAATAATGATGAAGCAGACATACTTAAACTATCTAGCCCCATCGCCACTAATAATAATGCCGCTGCTGGATCACCTGCCATCTCCCCACAAATACCGACGGGTTTATCATATTTGTGTCCAGATTGAACGACTTGATAAATAGCCTTTAATACAGCTGGGTGTAGAGCGTCATATAAACCAGCAACACGCGCATTGTTTCGATCAACAGCCAATAGATATTGTGTTAAATCATTTGAGCCAATGGAAAAAAAGTCGACTCGTTTCGCTAAGCTATCGGACATATAGACTGCTGATGGTACCTCTATCATCACACCCACTTTAGGCATAACAACTTGCTCACCTTCTTCAAGTAATTCGCCATAGACCCGATGAATTAAATTTAATGAATCATTTAACTCAGCAACATTACTAATCATGGGTAATATTATATGTAAGTTATTAAGCCCGCTATTAGCTCGTAGCATAGCTCGAATTTGAACAATAAATATTTCTGGATGATCAAGTGTAATGCGTATACCTCGCCAGCCTAAAAAAGGATTCTCTTCAACGATAGGAAAATAGCTTAACGCTTTATCACCACCGATATCTAATGTGCGCAGATAAACGGGCCTAGGTGCACACTGCTCCAGTATTGAACGGTATATTGCGCATTGTTCATTTTCACTTGGAAACCGTTCACGTTCCATAAAAGGAAGTTCAGTCCGATACAGACCAATCCCTTCTGCACGACAAGATTGATTCGGTTCAATATCGGCTATTAAACCTGAAGTCACTAAAAAAGTAATATGGTGTCCATCTTCAGTTTGTGCAGGGAGATCAGAAAGCTCTAATAATTTAGTTGTTAAACGTGATTCATCTTCAATCAATCGTTGATAGCGTTCTTTAACTTCATCGGCGGGATTAACAAAAACATCGCCTTTATAACCATCAACAATTAATTCATATCCATCAATCTTTTCAATTGGAATTAACTCTGCTCCCATAACAGCAGGAATTCCCATCGCTCGCGCAAAAATTGCTAGATGGGAGGTACGAGAACCATGCTTAGAAATAACGCCAACTAATTTTTCAATAGGAACTTGAGTAAGGTTTGATGGTGTTAATAATTCACCAACTAAAATCACGTTATCAGGCATTACCTTTTCATTTGAAGTATCTTCTTGTAAATAGCGTAGTATGCGTCGCCCAAGGTCTAAAATATCTGAGCTTCTTTCCCGTAGATACGCATCACTCATTTTATCAAATTGACCGGCATACTCTTGCAAGGTATCTCTTAATGCTGCTTGCCCCCATTGACCATCACGAATACGCGATATTGTTTCACCTAATAAGGATTGGCTATTGAGCATTAATATATAGGCGTCAAATAAAGAAAGCTCATCATCACTGACGGTCTCAGCCAATTGAATCTTTAATTCGACAATATCATTCTTTACAGATTTAACAGCGGACTCAAATAATAAAATTTCAGCATCGATATTTTCTATTTTTCTATCAGGAATCATATTAATATCGGTTGGGCTATACACTACATAACTTGCTCCCATGACCATACCGGGTGCACCCGGCAAACCACTAATAGGATGAAATGTACCACGAGGGATATCAGCATTTAGAATATCATCTAGGTCCTGGCTTATACGCGCATGTGCCAAGTTATCAGCAATTTGTGATGCGATGGTAATAACAAATGTTTCACTATCCACATCAAAACGTACAGCAGCTTTCTGATGTAGAGTAATAATCGCCAAAACATTTCTGTTATGAATAACAGGAATACCCAGAAAACCATGTAAGGCTTCTTCACCTGTTTCAGAAACGTAATAATAAGCAGGGTGTTGGGAACAATCGTCTAGATTCATCGGTTCGGCTCGTTTAACAACGAGACCTGAAAGGCTATTATTTAAAGGTATTCGAACAACGCCAACGGCTTCTTGATAAAACCCTTCAGTAGCCATAAGGACCAATTGACGGTTAGGCTCATCAACCAGAAAAACCGAGCAAGCATCGCAAGGAACAGCTTGTTTTATTCGGGTAACAAGAATTTGTAACTTGCGTTCAATTTTTCGCGTTACAATAAATTCACTTATTATTTTTTTTAATTCTTCTAGCATGCTTTCCTTAGTGCTTTTTTATATTTTTATATCATGCTCTCATTTAATATTAAATTTACATCAGGCAATAACGTAGTTAGAGCCAATCTATAAATATTTTGTTTAAACTCGACCACTTGTTCGGCTGCAAGGTGAGGCGCAATCCAACACCAGGTATCAAACTCAGGGCGTTCAGAACAATCAAGTTTAATCTCATGTTCACTCGCGTTTAATTTAAGTAAAAACCAAATTTGTTTTTGTCCGATGCATTTCGGTTTGCTACCTGGGCGTTGTAATTTTTTAGGTAAGTCATAACGCAGCCAATCCTTAGTAGAATTGACGATCTCCACTCCATTTGGCTCTAAACCAACTTCTTCTTTGAGCTCACGAAATAAGGCCTGTTGAGGTGTTTCGTGCTTTTGAATACCACCTTGCGGAAATTGCCAACCATCCTGACCAGAGCGACGAGCCCAAAGTAACTCTCCGCGATCATTACTTAGCATAATGCCAACATTTGCTCGATAACCATCTTGGTCAATCATTTCGTCCTCCTCTAAATCTACTTAACTGCTTTTTTATATGACCCTTTATAATTGCATAAATTGGTTCTAAATGGCTAATTTTAATATGCTTTTTAATATTCACTAGTTCTAATATATGCCTGTATTGTAAAAAGCATTTATACGATAAAATACAGACATGAATAATATAAAAAACAGTAAAAACAATGATTTAGCTATATTCGATCTTGATAACACTCTACTAGCAGGTGATAGTGATGCCCTTTGGGGACAATTTATTGCACAACATGGTCATGTTAATAAAGAAGAGCATGAGCGTGAAAACCAACGATTCTATGATGAGTACAAAGCTGGTACGCTTGATATTAACGAATTTCTTCGCTTTAGCTTAAGACCCTTAAGCCAACTCAGCATGGAGGAATTAACGCAATTACATCAAACTTTCATGCATGAGTGCATCATCCCAATTATTAGTGAACAAGCGCGTAACTTGGTCAACAAACACAGAGAAGCGGGTAATATTTTATTAATCATCACAGCAACAAATAAGTTTGTTACGGCTCCAATTGCAGAAGAACTCGGTATAAAAAACTTGCTAGCCACCGAAGCTGAAATTATTAATAACCGATACACTGGACAAGTTAGTGGTGTTCCTTGTTTTCAAGAAGGTAAAGTTGTCCGGTTAAATGAGTGGCTACAACAAACAGGTTATAGTTTAGAAAATAGTTATTTTTATAGCGACTCACATAACGATATTCCTTTACTCGAAAAAGTGACAACCCCCATTGCCGTGGATCCTGATGCTAAGCTAGAGAAACACGCATTGGAGAAGTCATGGAAAATATTACAGCTTCATCCAAGTTTATAATCTAACTTCATGATACTAAGTCGCTCAATTTATTGGTTAATGATATCGCTTGTCGTGATGTCAATTTTAAGTATAACTATCGCTATACTGGTTGGTAGTGTTTCCTTATCTATCTCAGATGTTTATCAGGCAATCTTTCACTCATCACAAAATAGTCAATCGTTAATATTGCAACTACGCTTTGAACGCGCATTATCTGCTTTCGTTACGGGTGGTTTACTCGCCATGACAGGTGCTTTGATGCAAGTCTTAGTGCGCAATCCACTTGCAGACCCTTATATATTAGGTGTATCGGGTGGCGCATCTGTTGCGGCGCTTATTGCTATTCTACTGGGGTTACCACTAATTGTTCTTACAACGTCAGCTTTTGTCGGTGCTATTTTTGCGATGCTACTTGTTTTTTCACTAAGCCGAGGTGTGAAAAATAGTAATTGGAATCCAACACGTTTATTACTAACCGGTGTTGTGCTCGCGTCTGGCTGGGCTGCAATCATTAGCTTTATACTCACCTTTAGTCCAAATAATAAACTCCATAGTATGTTATTTTGGTTGATGGGCGATTTAAGTTATAGCCATACCCCATTCCTTGGCTTTATAGTTTTATTGTTAGCGTTAATCCTCAGTTTATTTTTAGCTCGTTCCTTAAATGTACTTATTCGTGGTGAACAGTTTGCACAAACGCTTGGCGTGAATACTCAACGCTTACAGTGGAAACTTTTATTACTGGCATCTCTTTGTACCGCAATGGCAGTTACTCAAGCAGGCAGCATCGGTTTTATTGGTTTAATTGTACCTCACCTTATTCGTTTAACAGGCATGAATGACCATCGAATATTATTACCTGCAAGCGTGTTATGCGGTGGAAGTTTATTAACACTTGCCGATACTTTATCTCGAAGTTTATTCTCACCGATTCAAATTCCAGTCGGTATTGTTACCGCACTCATTGGTATTCCAATATTTTTATACTTATTACAACGTAATACGGAAAACCGATAATGGCATGTTTGAGTACTCACAATTTAATACTTGCCATTGAGCAACGTACGCTATGCAAGCCATTAACATTTGAAATAAAAACAGGCGAAACCTGGGCCATACTCGGCAAAAATGGTGTGGGTAAAACAACACTGCTACATACTCTTGCTGGATTGAAAACCTCTATAAACAAGCCTATCTCAGACTTAAAGATTAATCTTGATGGAGTATCAATTAATAAATTAAGCCGTCAAACACTCGCTAAAAAACTGGGGGTTTTACTTCAAGATTTTCAAGACGTTTTCCCATCAACGGTACTCGACACGGCGCTTATCGGACGTCATCCTCACTTAAAATCATGGCAATGGCCTGATAATAATGATCTGACCCTGGTACGAAACTTATTAAAACAAATGGATTTAAATAACCTTGAAGAGCGAAGCGTTACATCTTTATCGGGTGGTGAACGACGGCGATTAGGTTTAGTCACCCTACTTTGCCAACAAACAGAAATTTTATTACTCGACGAACCTGTCAACCATCTTGATATTGCACATCAACATACACTTCTTAAGTATTTAACAACAAAAAAATTTAAACAAGAACATGCCATTGGCATGGTTTTACATGATGTTAATCTTGCAAAGCAATATTGTGATCATGTTTTACTAATGTTCGCAGATGGAAATACTTTAACAGGAAGAACAAATGAAATATTAACGGCGGACAATCTAACGAAGGTTTATGGTTATCCAATCATAGAGCTTAAATCCGAAGGGAAAACTATTTTTACTGCAAATTAAATAACGTTTTTTTGCTAAGCCACGGGGCTAACACGGCTTACCCATTCAGTGTTATTTTCTTCTAACCAAGCAATCACTGGTTGCCAGTGAACTTTATCTTCTTCTACACGTTTGTCCCACATCTCATGTATACCAATACCCCGCTCGGCTGCACGCACATAATTTTGCGTATCACGTAGTGTTGTTATAAAGGGTAAATGTAATGTTTTTAAAAATCTTTCTAAGGAATGATAAATCTTAGTGTTTTTCTTAGCTCGGTTTGCCACAACGCCCACTCGCACACCGACTTGCCTGACTTTAGCAACTAACAATAAGTCTTCAACAAAGTGAGTTGCTGCGTGGATATCAATTGGTGAGGGTAATACAGGAATAAGAATGGTATCAACCTGCCGTACAAATTCTAAAAGCTGTGAGTGATCAACGCCAGCGGGTGCATCAATGATAACGCGATCGGTATCGGGAATAATTCGATTCTGCCAAACACGGGTAACGTTACCTCGTGGTTTTTTATGCGCTTCGACTCCATCAATTTGTGGCCGCTCTTTCGAACGCAAGCTTAACCAACGTGTACTAGAACCCTGAGGATCATAATCCATTAAAGACGTTGATAAACCTAAATTAGCATATTGACTAGCAAGATTTGTCGCTATTGTTGTTTTGCCACAACCCCCTTTAGTGTTTAAGACAATAATACGTTGCATATTTAATAACCAATTATTCTATGGATACCATCTATAGCGGCACAAATGCCAATAATTACAGTATTTAATGTGATCTACAACACAATTATAGCGCACTTCGCTTTCTGAATCAGAGTCGTCATGACTTACAAGATAAATAAACCTGAAAACACGAACAAAAACAAATAGTTATAGATTATTATGTTCGCATGTTAATTTAACTTATTGACATCAGTAGCACCAATCTCTTAAAGTGCACAGCGTTATCAATAGGTGTTTGAAGTTTTAATCTTAACTTCAACTGAAACGGGAAACTGGTGCTCAAACCTTTACATAATAAAAGGTTTGAAATTCCAGCGCTGCCCCCGCAACGGTAAACGAGTATAAGTGAATTAATACGCCACTGCCTAAGCTAATTATGTTGTAAAACAAAATTAGTGGTGGGAAGGCAATTCACCCGATTAGCCTCAAGTTTATTCTTGAGATTAAAATCACTCGCAAGCCCGGAGACCGGCCTATTATTTAATGAGTGTGTTGCGGAGGGCAATATAATCGTACAGCCTTTCTTTACAACATTGCTGCACGTAAAAAATAAACCTCTTCAACGCGTATTACTTAACTACACGGGTGTGTGTCTTGGAGAGAAAAATGAAGAATAAATTACTACTTAGCCTTGTCTTTAGCGCAAGCGCAATATTAAACAGCCAAACTACTTTTGCTGCAGACGATACCAGTATTATCGTTACTGCAACACGTACTGCGCAAACTGTTGACGATAGCTTGGCTTCGGTTACCGTTATTACAAAAGAGCAAATAGAACAACAACAAGCGAATGATATTTCAGAATTACTTAACGGTATTCAAGGGATTGATATTAGTAATAGTGGTGGTTTAGGAAAATCGACAAGCATATATATGCGTGGCACGAATTCAAACCATGTACTTATTTTGGTTGATGGTATACGTATAAATTCAGCAACATCGGGCACCACAGCTATTGAACATATACCCGTTGCACAAATTGAAAGAATTGAAATTGTACGAGGCCCACGTGCGTCGTTATACGGAGCCGATGCCATTGGCGGTGTTATTCAAATATTCACAAAAAAATCAACATTAAATAATGTCAATGCATCTATTGGCTATGGTAGCCAGAATACAACGAAAGCAACAATAGGCTTTAATACGGCAAGCGAAAAAAATAATTTTTCTTTGAATGTTGGTTATATTGATACCAAAGGTATTAATGCGCTAAAAGCTAAGAATCCAGATGAAGATAGCTATAACAATAAATCAATAAGCGCAAATTTTAAACATCACTTCTCGAAAGTATCATCCTTATCAGCAACACTCATGATTGCACAAGGTAATAATGAATATGATAACAGCTTCGCGCCTAATCTTACCTCAACATACGATGCTGATTTCACACAACAAATCATAGGCGTAAATTATACAACTAAGCCAATAAGTCATTGGCAAGTTGAACTAAAAGCCAGCCAAAGCCAAGATAAAACAGAGAACTTTACGAATGCCCAAACAAGTGGAATCTTTAACACTGAACGAGATATGCTTACCTGGAAAAATGATATTACTTTATCTGATTCATTACTTCTCACAGCGGGTATTGATTACTTAAATGATAAAGTAAGTAGCACAACTCAATATAATGAAACCACTCGAGATAACACAGCTTATTTTATTCAACAACAATGGTTTGGCGACACATCTGACATCGCAATTGCACTACGTACAGATGATAACGAAGCCTTTGGCAGCAACACAACAGGTAATGTTAGCTGGGGAGTCGATTTAGGGAATAACTACCGAGTTATTAGCTCCTATGGAAATGGATTTCATACTCCATCGTTTAACTTTCTGTATTTCCCTGGATTCAGTAACCCATCTTTAAAACCAGAAGAATCTGATTCTTACGAAATCGAACTTAGAGGTAAAAACAGTAATAGTCATTGGAATGTGAGTCTATTCCATACAGAAATAACCAATTTAATTGTAAGTCCTGCACCATCTTATCTACCTGTCAACTTAGATAAAGCAACAATTGATGGTCTTGAAATAGCAACTACATTAAAGCAAAAAGACTTTGATACAAGTGTGCAATTAAGCTTTATTGATCCAACGAATGACAGCACTAAAAAAGTATTACCACGTCGTGCTAAACGCACTCTAAAGTTTAACATCGATGAAAACACAGGGGATTGGCGTTCTGGAATAGAAGTGTTAATACAAAGTAGTCGGTTTGATGATACAGCGAATACAACAAAGTTAGCAGGTTATTCAATTATTAACTTAAATACACGCTATTCACTGTCTAAACAATGGACGCTCCGTGCTAACATCAATAATCTACTCGCAAAAAAATATCAAACGGCGAGTAACTATAATAATGTAGGGCTTGGTGTATTCGCTTCTATACACTATACCGGCGACTAAGAACTGGATATTTTGATATGAAAACAAAAAATAATTTCATTATATTTGTAACAATATCATTTCTAGCTCATGTTGCTTTTCTTATACAAGCAACACAACAAGAGATTATATTACCCATTGATACAGGTAATATAATGTCTATCACCATCACTAAAAACACCGTATCGACTCAGACGTCACCTAAAACTTCTATAACAAAAAAATCTGAAAAAAGACCACTCGTTAATCAGACGACGGTAACTAAACAAGAAGTTAAAGAATCTATTCAAAATAACAATATGGCGTTAATCGAAAGTAAAGATATACAAAATACGCCTAAAAAATCAATAAATGAAAGCGCCAACAGTACACCAAAGATAAAAATTATAAGTTTGTTACGTGAAAAAATTCAGCAGAACTTTTATTACCCTAAGCTTGCGCAACGTCGAAATTGGCAAGGCGATGTTCAACTCGCTTTTGATGTTAACAACTATGGTTCGATAAAAAATATAACGGTAAAAGAAAGTTCAGGTTATGAAATACTCGATAATGCGGCAATGAACGCACTCAATAAAGTCCACACCATTCCAGATTTGGAGATAAAATCAAATTTTTACTCTGATTTAAAACTTACAGTTAAATACCGTTTAGAGGACATTTAAAATGGGACATCGATTATCAAAAATTTATACTCGCACAGGCGATAATGGGACAACGGGGTTGGGTGATGGTACACGCGTTGCCAAGGATCATCCTCGAGTTGAAGCATTCGGTACGGTTGATGAACTCAATAGTGCTATAGGTACAGTATTAGCTTATGAGCTTCCTGAATCTGTTATGGAGTGCTTTAACAAAGTACAACATAACTTATTCGACCTGGGTGGAGAGCTTTGCGTGCCAGGGCATACAATAATCTCTGAAGCCGATGTGACTTATTTAGAAACGATACTTGATGAATTTAATAAAGATTTACCTAACCTGAAGGAATTTATCTTACCTTCTGGTGGTCTGGCGACTTCGCATTGCCATTTAGCACGAACAATCTGCCGGCGTGCCGAACGGCGTTGCTGGACGTTCAATGATAGCGGGTCGGTAAACACTTATGCACTTGCCTACTTAAACCGTTTATCAGACTTATTATTTGTTGTTTGTAGAGTGTTAGCTAGATTCGAGAATGGGACTGAAGTTTTGTGGCAACCTAAAAAAGTGTAATTTATTTATATTGTGACGTTTAAATTAGATCTAACATAAGCCGTCATTCCCACCTACGCGGAAATGACAACTTTTAGATTTACATTGCCTATAAATAAAAACGCCGCACCATATTTACTGCTGGCACGGCATTCTGGTTATCAAGTAACTCTAATGTATTTTTAAGGATCAATACATCCTTGCGGTTCAGGTAAACCCGCAATACGCGCCCCTTGTCTAGATGGCCCTTCTGGAAACAAGGTATATAATTCGTCTTCCGAATATATTTTTTTCGCATCACGATTTAAATGCTTCACAAGTAATTTAACCATTGGTGTTATTCCATATTTGAAATAAAATTTTCGTAAAAATTTCAACACAGCCCAATGATCATCGGTTAGCATTATGCATTCTTTATTTGCTAAGTATCCCGCAAGCGCTTCGTTCCATTCAGATGAATCAACCAAATTGCCTTTTGCGTATACTCGATAAGTTTTACCAGAGAATTCAAATTCTGAAACAAAATGCGATGCATCTGATGGTTTTACAGCCGCCTGAATACGCGTAACGGGTTCGATTTCAGCATCCAACATCGCTCGAGGTAAACCTGCAACACGTAAACCTTGATGCATGACACCACGAGGAAATAGGCTAATTAAATAATCGTCATTTGCTTTTAATTCACTTAACATTTCTGCGATATCTTTTTTTAATAACTTGCGTATTGGTGCTAAATTAAATTGATCATAATAATCTCGCATAATATTTAGCACTTCAAAATGAGAATCCAGCAATGTGAGACCATCGACTGCAGCTAAAGCTACCGCAACATCTGGACTCCAATCTGAAACGTTTTTTAACTCGCCATTATCTGTTAACGGAAAATCAGCACCTTTCACAACTAAATTCTGCATGTTTCCTCCTCGGTTTGCCTACTTTATCTTCGTAATACGTTTAAATTCTGTTTAGTTTATCGGTTAAACAACGAATTACTTTAAAGCACATAATATACTTAACTTATTGATTTAATTAGCTAACCCTCAAAAGTTGAGTTTTAATTTCGTGAATATTTCACAATTAATTAACGTATTACTTCATTTTTATCCGCATTTCCATGCTCTACTATACCTCATATAAATTAATAGGAAAAAAATGATGCTAAAGTTAGAAAGCGCTATTAAAAACCAAAGCACTAACCCACTACAACGAAAAATACCAAAGCACGTTAGTGAAAAGTCATCTTCACGAAATCATTATATAAAAAGTGGTGTTCCTGAGAGCTATGAAATAAATATAAACCTCGAGTCAATTCACTACACCGGTCAAGATTATGGATACGGTTGGACTTTTGTTATCTCTACTTTGCAACGTCATTGGATTAGCAATCGAATACACATTCAACGTGGGCGTGAATCACGAGTAAACAAAGATATTTATCATAATGAGGTTAATACCCGCTTTAACAATTTACAGCATTTGCCAATAACCATTTGTGCGCAACATTCAAGTGGTTTTAAACTTGAAACCACCTTACGTTTACAACCCAGTTCATTTAAGCAAAATATTTCGCCTAAGAGTATTTATACTAATGTTGACAATAGTAGTGATGGATTTAAATTTCATGAACTGCATACGATTGCACACGATGATGCACAGTTTATGTTTGTATTAAGCTTTGAAGTATCGCCAAAGGAAATGTCTGGTTATACAAATTAATAGTTAAGATTTTTTCACATTAGGTAGAAGGTTTTCCGTGTCAAGAAGCAAGCAACTGCTTCGATTATCTTGACTACCAAGATAACCTTTAAATAAACCTTCCATTTCTAAAACAGCATCTAAACCTATACGTTCTAATCCACGCAAATCAGATTTTTCGAAATTCATTACTTCATGTATTTCGTCTATTTGTAATGCTACTAATGGTTTTTGACCGTCATTGGTAATATTAATGACAACCGTATGTAATGATTCTTCAATTTGACTACGCGCATGACTGAAATGTTTTATTAAGGAATTCAAATTTGTCATTCGTGCAATTTTTAGTTTATCTAACGCGGAATCAAGTTGGCCATTATCACGCAATCCAATTAACTCATCAGCTAATGCATGAATTTCTTTATGCGGTTTGTCAAAATGTTCCATGATATCTGACAAGGCTTCGTCACGTGTTTTGAATTTGTCGTACCATTTACCAAACTCACACATATGTGGGTCGCGTGCCTTTTCAAAGGGAACATCTTCCTTTAACGACGATTCTAATGCATCGATCCAATCAATATGATCTTGTTCACGAGCATTCAATAATTCGACTAAGTTCGACTTAATATGGCGAGTCGATGGAATGTTAAGCATTTCTGCAAAATTATAAACAGCAACGGGTTCATCCATATAATTAATAACACCCAATAAACCACGTGATTTCACAGGGGGCTGTAACATATTATCTAAGTCTTGTGTGACCGAAAGTATATTATCTATATCAATAGCAAAGAGCTCATCGCCAATCCAAAAGGTAAAAACCGTTAATACGGTACTTTCATTTTCAATGATTGGCTGATTTGCCGCGGCTATGCTCATAATAATTCTCTAGCTTTATATAGATTCGATAGTAAAAATAGCGGCAAGCAGCTCGATATCTTTAACAAAATTCAGTATTTGAGTAAAAATCTAAGTAAACAGTAACTATAAAAAAAGGCTACCCAATGGGTAGCCTTTTTTCCTTATACGCACTCAGTGTTGAGTAATTATATTTGTGCTTATAATAATGGCACTAACAGTAAAGCCACAATATTCATGATTTTAATCAATGGGTTAATCGCAGGACCTGCTGTATCTTTGTACGGATCGCCTACGGTATCACCAGTAACAGCTGCTTTATGTGCGTCAGAGCCTTTACCACCATGATTACCATCTTCAATGTACTTTTTAGCGTTATCCCAAGCACCACCGCCGGTAGTCATCGAAATAGCGACAAACAAGCCCGTTACGATAGTACCAATTAAGACGCCACCAAGTGCTTGTGCACCCAAGGTCAAACCTACAATCACCGGTACAAACACTGGTAGTAATGATGGCACTATCATCTCTTTAATCGCCGCTTTGGTTAACATATCAACCGCTTTAGAATAATCCGGCTTTTGAGAGTAATCCATAATCCCCGGCATCTCTCTAAATTGACGACGCACTTCAATAACCACCGAACCCGCTGCACGACCAACGGCTTCCATTGCCATTGCGCCAAATAAGTAGGGGATTAAACCGCCGATAAACAAGCCAATAATCACGTAGTGATTAGACAAATCAAAGCTCATTGCCTCACCACCATTTTTATTGGCAAGTGTATGAGTGAAATCAGCAAATAAAACGAGTGTTGCTAAGCCTGCTGACCCAATAGCATAACCTTTTGTGACGGCCTTAGTGGTATTACCAACTGCATCGAGTGCATCGGTACGTTCACGAACATCTTCAGGCATATCAGCCATTTCAGCTAAGCCACCGGCGTTATCTGTAATTGGGCCGTATGCATCAAGTGCAACAATAATTCCCGTCATTGATAACATTGATGTTGCGGCAATCGCAATACCGTATAAACCAGCATAATGGTGAGCACCATAAATCGATGCGCAAACAGCCAATACAGGTAATGCGGTTGATCGCATAGAAACACCCAAGCCAGCAATAACATTGGTACCATCACCCGTTGTTGATGCTTCAGCAATATGGCGTACTGGACCGTACTCTGTTGCGGTGTAATATTCTGTAATAACAATCATGCCAACCGTTAAGGCTAAACCAATTAACGCACAAGCATACAATCCATCAGGAACCGAGCCAGTAACACCGGGTATCGAAACACCCGCCATCATTTCATTAGTAATAAAGTAAAAGGCAATCGCAGAAAGCACCGCAGCAATACCTGTTGCTCTATATAAAGCATTCATAATTTTGCCTCCATCTTTTACAGACACAAACCATGAGCCAATAATAGAGGTAATAATTGAAACGCCACCGAGTACTAGTGGATAAGTCACGGCTAATTCACCGGCACCTTTCAAAACGAGTCCACCTAGAATCATGGTTGCGATAATCGTCACCGCATACGTCTCAAATAAATCAGCAGCCATACCCGCGCAATCACCCACGTTGTCGCCAACATTATCCGCAATTACTGCTGGGTTACGAATATCATCTTCAGGAATTCCTGCTTCAACTTTACCAACAATATCAGCACCAACATCTGCGCCCTTGGTAAAAATACCGCCGCCTAAACGTGCAAAGATAGAAATCAACGAACCACCAAAAGCTAAACCAATCATTGGATGAAGTGGATCTTTTACACCTTGTGATAATAAAAAGGCATAGTAGCCAGCAACACCAAGCAAGCCTAAACCAACAACTAACATACCGGTAATCGCGCCGCCTTTAAATGCCACGCTTAAAGCAGGATTAATACCTATCGTTGCCGCTTGCGCAGTCCGTGAGTTTGATCGAACTGAAACATGCATACCAATGTAACCAGCCAAGCCTGAAAAGATTGCGCCAACAGCAAAACCAGCCGCTGTATACCAATCTAAAAAGATACCGATAGCCACAAATAAGATAATGCCTACTATTCCAATTGCGGTGTACTGGCGAGCAAGATACGCCATTGCACCTTCTTGAACCGCATTAGCGATTCGTTTCATTTCGTCGGTACCTTGTGGTAATTTCATAATGGATGCGGTTGAGACAATGCCGTATATAATAGCGACTGCCGCACATCCGAGAGCAAAGAGTATGCCGTCTGACATGATGTATTCCTCCGTTGTTGTTTGTTTTATAATAATTTTTTTACTAGCTGATGCTACCCCTTTTACAGCAACAGGGGTATTGTCTTTTTACTTATCACGCCATGCTTCGTATTAATTAAGCATCAAGTAATATACAAATATTAGATTGAGTCTTAAGGCAAACTCACTAATAATGCTCAAATTATAATCAATATACGTCTTATCGTTAGGAAATAAATATGAAACAACCCATTATTGTAATCGGCCTGGGTGAAATGGGCAGCGTCTTCGCCCGTGGCTTACTCCGACTCGGTCACCCCCTTCACCCTGTTACGCGAAATACAAATATAAAAGTCGTCGCAGACACATTACCCGAGCCACTTCTCGTACTTGTCGCCGTGGCTGAAAATGATCTACATCCAGTACTTGAGCAAATACCTCAACAATGGCAAAACAAAATAGTGCTTTTGCAAAATGAATTATTACCCAGGGATTGGTTGCAATACAGTTGGGCAAAAGAATCTCCACCCACTGTTATTTCTGTATGGTTTGAAAAGAAAAAAGGCCAGGACTCCAAAGTGCTTATTGCATCACCTATTTTTGGTAAGCACGCACAAGTCATTCACGATGCACTCGCAACACTGGATATTCCGGTAGAGATTCTCAATTCTGCACAGCAACTTGAATTAGAACTTGTCATTAAAAACGTATATATTTTAACAACCAATATTGCCGGCCTAGCAATTGAAAACAGTGCAACCGTCGATGACTTATGGCAAAAACATCAAGACCTTGCAAAAGCTGTCTCGCATGATGTTATAAACATACAAGAACATTTAACTGGACAATCCTATGACCGCGATATGTTGATTAATGGCATGGTAAAAGCCATGCAAGGCGATCTTGAACATAAATGTATGGGACGTTCAGCACCCGCCAGATTAGAACGTGCACTTGTTATTGCAAAAGATGCTAACTTAAAAACCGAGAAACTTATTCATATTAAAGAAAATGTGAGTTAACGATGTCCATAATAAAAAATTCAGCCATTATATTAATTTCATGCCCTGATAATAAAGGCATTGTTAATACTGTAACTAATTTCATCGTTGAAAATAACGGTAATATTATAGATCTAGAGCAACATGTTGACCCACTAGAGAATATGTTTTTTATGCGTGTTGAGTGGGATTTAGAAGAGTTTAAACTCAGTAATAATAACATACAAAAAAACTTTGAAGATCACGTTGCAACGAATTTTAAGATGTCATGGTCGTTGTATTTTTCAAATAGACCGCAATCAATGGCTATTTTTGTCTCAAAATACTCACACTGTCTTTTTGATATTTTAGCTAGATACCAAACTCATGAATGGGACTTTAATATTCCACTGGTTATCAGTAACCATAAAAATCTGGAAAAAGCAGTTACTCAATTAGGAATTGACTTTCATTACATTCCAATTACCAAAGACAATAAACAACAAGCAGAAGAACAACAAATAAAGTTATTAAAAGAGAATAATATTGACGTTATTGTGCTCGCCCGTTATATGCAAATTATTTCAGGAAATTTCATTCAATATTTTGAAAATAAAATAATCAACATTCATCATTCTTTTTTACCAGCCTTTCCTGGTGCGAAACCGTATCATTCAGCCTACGAGCGTGGTGTAAAAATTATTGGCGCAACCAGCCACTACGTAACAGCCGACCTTGATGCAGGACCAATCATTTCACAAGGTGTTGAACCTATCCGGCATAGCGATAATATTGAAGAACTTGTACGAAAAGGACAAGATATTGAAAAAATAGTGTTATCCAAAGCTATCTGGTCGCATATTAATTTTAAAAATTTAGTCTACAAAAATAGAACCATTGTTTTTGAATAGTAGGTTCATACATAATACCTAACGAGCTAAATCGACTTTCTCACACAATGTTTCTGCACCATCAATAATTCGCAGAGTATGTCGTTGTAATAAATCAGGGTTAATATTATATAGCTGCTTATTTTTAACAGCAGGTAGTTGCAACCACTTTTTCCAGCCATTTAACCATTGCCTATGTTGCTCAAGTAAACCACCTACAATAATAACCTCAACATTTGAATCAACAACCGCTTCAACACTCACTGCGGGAGCAAGCATCGTAAGTTCACCAAAAATATTCTTGGCGCCACATAAATGCATAACATTTGAAATTAAATGCTCCCCATTAATAGTCATCAATGGATTATTCCAGAATTGATAAAACAACTTAACTTTTTTCTTAGACGAATATTTTGTTTTTAATTTATTATATTTTTCTAAATATTGTTTAACTTTAATAACTGGCTCTGTATGTGTTAATAAGCTCAACCTTTGTACACTATCAGGAATATCGAGTAATTTTCGCGGCTCACTGATAAAAACAACAAATCCTAATGATTTTAGTTTTTCTATTATATGGTGAGGATTACCTGATTCCCATGCAACGATTAAATCGGGGCGTAAAGCAATAATTTGCTCTAAACTAAATTTATCGTATGAGCCAATACGTTTTATACTCTTCGCAGAGGCTGGGTAATCACTATAACTTACTGTACCAACAATATATTGCCCTGCGCCGGCTGAGAAAAGCATTTCTGTTAAATGAGGTGCAAGGCTAATAATTCGGCGAGCAGGTTTTTCGTTTGAAAGTTTGGTACCTTTATCGTCAAGAACAAAACTCTCTGCGTTAGCCACATTTGCATAAACACAAAATAAGAAAAGCGTCAAAATCTCACAGAACAACCTATTCACGTCGACACCGTTGCGATAAGAAATGTTGTTAAAAAGAAGAGTATTATTAATTCCAAATACTCTATAAACGCCCCAGCTAAGTCACCTGTTACGCCTGATACCCGTTTAATAATATTTTTACGATATAGGATATAAAAAATAACGCTAACCAAACCTATAGAAAGACTAATAGATATACTAACTATAAGGTTTAATAAAAATAAGCTTAAAATAAAGAATAGAGAAAGGCTTAAAATATTTTTTAGTTTTTCTGTATCCATACTCAAATCAGAGCCAACGCCATTACGTCGAATATAGGGTGTTGTTATTAATAATAAAACAACCCCACTCCTTGAAATTATCGGCGCAAATAATACAAAATAAGGATTAAATTGAATCAGCTCATATACAAACACAATTTTAAAAAATAGAACAAAAACAATAGAAATAACACCAAAAGGTCCGCAGACAGGATCCTTCATAATTTCCAATGTTCGTTCCTTATCACCAAGGCCGCCCACCCACGCATCGGCCATATCTGCAACGCCATCCAAATGCAAACCGCCACTTAGATACACCCAGATAAAACTAACGACAACAGCAATGTATAATGGATGGTTAACAGCAAACTTTTGCAGTATAAAAACACTTAGCGTTAACAGAACACCAATAATAAAACCAATAACAGGATAATACTTTAATGTTTTAGCAAGATTATCTGACCGATAAATATCTTCCGATTCATTTGTAACCTTAGACAATAAATGGCTAATAGGAAGGCGAGTTAGAAATTGCAGCGCGATTAGAAAAGGAATAAATCTATTCATCAAAAGAGTAACCGTGCTCAATAAATATTTGAGGCTTTAAATTATATTTTTTCGCATGCATTTCAACTCGTACTTTGCTTGCATAATTTAGTTTTATACATAAAATATTTTCAACTGGGATATTCAATAATTTTTTAAGTAAAACCATCATCACTCCAGCATGGCATACAACTAATATTTTTTTTGATTGCTCATCTGCAACATATTTTTGATTAAGTGAATCCCAAGCGAGGAGAATACGTTTTTCAAAATCATTAAAGGCCTCACCATTAGGTGGAGTAAAACTTTCTGGTGCTGCCCAAAAGTGTTTTAGTGCTTCTGCATCTTGTTGCTCAACCTCTAAGGCAGATAAACCTTCCCAATCACCTAAATGTAATTCTTGGATTTCATCCATAATTGTCAATGGGTAAGCATTACTTTTAATAACGTGAGTTGAAAACTCAATACATCTTTTAAGTGGTGACGACACAATTTCATCAAACATAAGACCATCGACTGATTGCTGCATTTGCAACCAACCTTTTGCAGTTAAGGGATCATCCGTACTGCCACGAAATATTTTCCCTCCTACCGGTTCACCATGGCGTAAAAATATAAATGTTGTTTTAGCGAAGTCTTTCATCAAGATAAACTAGCAATCGGGGTTTTCGCTTACACCGGCTTGCTCAAATGTCGCCATATTGTTATGTAAAGCCAATGAATTTTGTAACAAACCGATAATACTTGCAGCCGCACTACCCTCACCCAAACGCATACCGATATTTAATAACGGTTTAGCATTTAACGCTTCCAATATGACTTTATGCCCTGATTCTGCAGATTGATGAGAGTAAACAAACCATTGTTCAACACCATCAGATAACCGTGTTGCAAATAATGCCGCGACTGAAGTAATAAAACCATCAACAATGCACGGTAAGCCTAATTGTGCAGCCCGAATGTAAGCACCAACAAGAGCAACTATTTCAAAACCACCTAAATTTTTCAATATATTTAATGCGTTAGTATTATCTTTCTTATGTAATTCTAGTGCTCTTTCTATAATTTTTGACTTGTGTTCAATGCCTTTATTATCTAGCCCCGTTCCTGCACCAACAATACCGGCAACAGGTTGCTCTAGTAGAGCGCAAGCTAATGCGGTTGATATAGCAGTATTACCTATCCCCATCTCTCCACCAATAAAGACATCTGCACCTTCTTTTTTAGCCTGCTCTACAATTTCTTTTCCAACATCTAATGCTTTAAGACATTGCGCTATGGACATAGCGGGTCGAATACTGATGTTTTTTGTACCGTCATCAATACGTTTATCAATAACATCACTTAATGGCTCTAACGCATTGACAGTTCCCATATTAACAACAACAAGTTTTGCATTTATTTGCTTGGCTAAGACGCTGATAGCCGCACCACCACGCGAAAAATTTCGAACCATCTCTGCTGTGACAACTTGCGGAAAAGCTGAAATATTCTCGTCCATAACACCATGGTCGCCTGCAAACACGGCAATAAATGGTCTATTAATGGCTGGGTTATTTGTTGATTGCATTGCTGCAAATTGAACAGCTACATCCTCAAGCTGCCCGAGTGACCCAATAGGTTTAGTTAGTACAGCTTGATGTTGTATAGCTTGACGCTTACTTTCATCACTTACACTTGCTGACCTGCTCTCATACCATGCCATTTTTATCGTTCACTTTTAATGGAGTGCGGTAGTCCAGCCACCATTAAGGTAACACGCTGTGCCTCTGCCGCAATTGCTTGATGTAATCGACCAACAACATCGCAATAAATTCGGTTTAGTTCACCTAATGGAATAATTCCTAAACCAACTTCATTACTAACAAAATAGATATTTGTTTTTGTTTGATTACTCAGTTTAGTTAAGCTATTAATTAATTCTTTATACTCTTCAGACGTTTCAATGGCTGCTTCATATTTTAATAATAAATTAGATAGCCATAACGTTAAGCAATCTATAATAATACTTTTATCTTCCTCTAAATGCTCTAACAAAACTTCTGCCAGTTTCAAAGGTTCTTCAATCACCTCGATATTGTCTGGTCGCTGTTGTTTGTGTAGCTGGATACGTTGCGTCATTTCATCATCTTCAGCCGTAGCTGTTGCAACTAAAAGAACCGATTGATTATTTTTAATCGCACAGCTTTCCGCATAGCCACTTTTACCTGAGCGTGCGCCACCTAATATAAGTTCAAGCATAAAGAAATTCTTTCGATAGGTCGGTGATTAGGACGAGCTAATAAATCCAGCCGGTTATTGTCATTAATGCAATAATGGTTACAACTATAACTAAAGACCATTTAACAAGTACAAGAACTTGCGTTACTTCATCGTTCTCATCATCAAGTTCTTTAGCGTTTGAAACATCAACATCCATCTTTAATGCATGCAAACCACTTTTAATAATTAATTCATCATTATCATCATTGACAAAGTCAGTTGCACAACGCCAACAAAGTAATGTATCGGAAAAAGAGCCAGCCAATGCAAAAATAATCACACATAATCTTGCGGGTACCCAACCTAAAATCATGTACAACCGTTGAATGGCAAATATAAAATCACTTTCATTTTCGTCAGTAACTTGTTTAGCAAAATAACCCCCTGCATAACGCTCCATTAACAAAGATGTTAGACGGTATAATAACGCGCCAATGGGACCTAATATAAGAAACCAAAATAGCACTGCTAAAATTCGATTATTAAAAGCTAATAAAATACCTCGTTTCATCAACTCCGCAATTTCAAAAGGTGAGCCTCCGAATTCTGGTTTGTTGTCATGGCCCGAGAAAAAATTATTCGCGTGCAGTAATGCGCCTTCCGTATCACCCGACGAAACAGCTTCTGTGTACTTATCAACTTGTGCATTTAGATCACGCGGGCCTAAACTATAAATTAAGAGAACGACACCAAAAATAAAGCTGAAGAAAAAGCCCATTCCGTCAAGAGCACTCAAGATAAAATGGCTAATTAGAACAATCGGTGTAAGTAGTATAACAACCGTAACAGGACCTCTTGCGGTTGGGAACATATTGGTCATAGGTTCAGATTTTTGCTGCATCCAATCACAATAAGACGCAAACCAGTCAAACTGTCGATAGTGTTCAACAGCCTTATAATATTGTTCAACCGCAAGAGCGATTAAAATTGTAATAATTTCCATGACTTAGAGGTAAATCCTTATGAGGCTCAATAGTGTAGTGAATTCTTATTGTATCTTATGCCAATTTAGCTTTAAAGCGCTTCCAGTCAAATGATTCACCTGGATCGGTTTTTCGCCCTGGTGCGATATCACAGTGCCCAACAATATTATGGCTCGAAATTGATGGATAAGCTTCGATTAAGCACTTACAAACTTGCTGTAAATTATCGTACTGCAAATCGGTATACTCAATATCGTCTGTGCCTTCCAATTCGATACCGATTGAAAAATCATTGCAACAATCTCTATTTTCAAATTGCGATACACCAGCATGCCATGCACGTTTATTAAAAGGTACAAATTGTTTAATAGCGCCACTACGTTCGATTAAAAGGTGGGATGAAACGTTAATATCCTTTATCTCACCAAAATAGGGGTGGCTTTGAATATCGAGCGTATTGGTAAAAAACTTATCAATATAACCTCCTCCAAATTCTGCTGGCGGCAGGCTAATGCCATGAATAACGATAAGGCTAATTTCACCTTCATTCGTGCGCTTATCACAATTAGGCGAATCGATTTGAATCGCTTCGTTTAATAAGCCCGTTATAGTATTAATGCTAAACATATTTGATTATTTAGAAATTAACTTTAATTTCTAAATAAGCCTTTAATAACCATGTCGGTAAAACTCACAATACCAATAACTACTCCATCTTCAACAACAGGTGAACGTGATAAGTTGAAATTCTCAAATAATCGTGCGCAATATCGAATATCCATCGATGGATCAATCGTTAATACAGGTTTAGACATAATTTCATAAATATTGACCCGTTCTGGTGAGCGATCTTTTGCGAGTACTTGTTTAGCAACATCTGAAATTAATACTAAACCATACTCATCATTTTCTGAACGCTTATCAACAACCAAACATTTTGTTTCAACATTTTTCATTGCATTCAGTGCATCACTGACTGTTAACATCCCATCAACAATATCAAAATTCGGCTTCATGACATCTCGTACACGAACTATATTTGTATCACTCATAATTTATCCTCCACAACTTCAGTTAAACTTTTTACTTGGCTTGCAACACCAACGGCATCTTCCACATCTATTTGAAATGCAATACCTGCACCTTCTGATTCAAATTCACCCACTTCGGCGATCTTCTCAAGAATCATCCGACTTAAATGTTCTTCAACTAAAAATAAAACCATATCTCGTTGCGTTTCTAACGACAAACCAAAAAATGTTTTATTTTTATTAAGCCCTTCACCTCGAGCATGACTAATAACCGTTGCTCCCGTTGCACCTGCTTCTCTAGCCGCAGTCATAACTGAGTCAACTTTATCTGTTTCAATTAGTGCAATAATTAATTTAAAATGCATAACTAATATCCTCTATTTTTAAACTTTCATATAAGTATTTATTCAACGACTCTTATGCTTCTGTAATTCTCTTTTCGCTCGCCAATGACCAATTTGCGCATAGCCCATAACCGTAATCATTGGAAATAAACTTGCAAAGGCGATTAAACCAAAACCATCAATCAATTCACTTCTACCAGGAACAGTACCGGCTAGACCAATACCGAGCGCAGCAACCAGTGGTACAGTAACGGTTGAGGTTGTAACACCACCCGAATCATAAGCGAGCGCAATAATACTTTTGGGCGCAAAAAATGTTTGGACAATAACAATAAGGTAACCAGCAATTATATAATAATGAAGAGGTGTACCCGTTACTATTCTAAATGTACCTAACGCTATACCTAAACCAACACCAATTGCAACGGAGGTACGTAAGCCCCAGATACTCACCGTGCCACCCGATACATTTTGCGCTTTAATCGCAACCGCAAGTAATGCTGGCTCAGCCAGTGTTGTGGCAAAACCAATTGCCGCCGCAAAAATATAAACCCACATATAACTTTGCCAATGAATATTTTCAACTAAACCATCTACACCCAAAAATTTCGGATCCGTTAATTGTTTTGCCATCACCTCACCAAGAGGAAAAAGAGCTTCTTCTAAACCAACCAAGAAAAAGGCCATCCCGAGAATAACGAGTACAAAACCAAACAAAACTTGCTGTAAATTGGCGATTGGACGACGGATAATAAAATATTGAGTGCCGAATATAATAACTGCGATAGGAAGAACATCACCAATCGTTGAAATAAAAACAGATATAAATTTTAAAATTATTTCCATTTATATAAAAATTCCGTACAACATCACAAACATCATAGGTGTAAGTGAAGCCAATGCAATTAACCCGAAGCCATCTATCATTGGGTTACGACCACGAATACTTGATGCCAACCCAACCCCTAGAGCAGTTACCAATGGAACAGTAATAGTCGATGTTGTTACACCACCTGAATCATAGGCAATACCAATAATTTCCTTTGGTGCAAAAAAGGTAATCGTCACCACACTAATGTAGCCACCAATTATAATATATTGAATTGCCCAACCTTTTATAATACGAATCACACCAATAACAATCGCAAAACCTACCGAGATTGCTACTGTGTATCTCAAACCTGAAGCATAAGCTTGTTGTGCTTGGGCGGTAGAACTTATTACATTATCTTTCGCAGCTAAAAACGCGGCCTTATCCGCAATTGCAATTAAGGCGGGCTCTGCAATGGTTGTTCCAAAGCCTAATGCAAAGGCAAAAATGACTAACCAAAAAACGCTACCTTTTTTCGCAAAGTCATAAGCTAGATTTTCGCCTACAGGAAAAAGACCTATCTCCAAACCTTTAATAAATAATGTCAAGCCGATAGATACCATAAACAAGCCAATCAAAATATTGGACAAATTAGGTATTGGCTGCTGTAAAACAATAAATTGAAAAAAGGCGACAACGATAATAATCGGCAATAAATCTTTAAAGCCACTAAACAATAAAATGAAGGACTGTTTGATGTACTTGCTTACCAAGAAGTTAGATCTCTTATACTAATAGTGAAATCTGAGTATAAAGTATTTATTAGCTGAGTCTATCATCTATTTTCCTAAAGGATTAAACTCAACAAAAATATAAAAACAGTCTACATAATAAAACGAGATTCAACATGTCCTTTATCGATAACTTAACGGAAACACTCGGTACTATCGCTGGCTATTTTTGGGGAATTCCATCCATTGTATTATTAGTTGGTACCGGGCTCTACCTCACCATCCGGCTTCGCTTTATTCAATTTCGTGGTTTTAAACATGCAACCCAACTCATTAGCGGCAAGTACGATAAAAAAGAGGCTCCTGGTGAAGTCTCACATTTTCAAGCACTGAGTACCGCACTCTCTGCAACTATCGGCACAGGTAATATTGCGGGTGTTGCAACAGCCATTGCATTGGGTGGCCCGGGTGCGGTTTTTTGGATGTGGATTACAGCGTTTGTCGGCATGGCAACAAAATACGCTTCGTGTTCATTGGCATTGAAATTTAGGCAAGTCCATCCTGATGGCAGCATTTCAGGTGGCCCCATGTACACTTTGTTGCATGGTTTAAAAATGCCAAAGTTAGCGGCTATGTTTGCAATATTTACGCTTATCGCCTCGTTCGGTATTGGCAATATGGTGCAAGCAAATTCAGTCGTTGATGGCTTAGCACGCGCGCTCCCCAACGTTCCACAAGATAAGACTTTTATTGGTTTTATCATGGCTATCTTAGTGGGGTTAGTAATTATTGGTGGTATAAAACGCATTGCAAAGGTCGCCTCAATTGTTGTTCCCTTTATGGCTGTCGCTTACTGTGGTGTGGCATTAATTATTTTAATTGCCAACATTGAACAAATTCCATCAGCCTTTGGCACAATCGTGAATCTCGCACTTAATCCTGTCGCCGTTGGCGGTGGTGCAATTGGTGCGGCAATGCAATATGGTGTTGCACGTGGTGTATTTTCAAATGAAGCCGGTCTTGGTTCAGCACCAATGGCACATGCAACAGCGAGAACGACTGAACCTGCACGCGAAGGTTTGGTTGCGATGTTAGGGCCATTTATCGATACCATTATAATATGCTCAATGACTGCACTGGTTATAGTTATTTCAGGTAACTGGGGTGATGCGCGACCACAAGATGTTACTGGTGCGAATCTTACTGTTCTTTCATTCGGGCAATCATTAGCCTTTTTAGGTAGCTGGGGTGAAACCCTCGGTCATAGTATTGTTGGTTTTGGTTTAGCTTTCTTTGCTTATTCAACAATGATTGCTTGGTCATATTATGGCGATCGAAGTGCCGAATTTTTATTTGGTAAAAAAGCTATTCTTCCTTACCGAATAGTATTTACCATTCTTGTTGTTGTCGGTGCTAGCGTACCGCTTAAACTTGTTTGGAATTTCGCCGATATTGCCAACATGCTTATGGCCGTACCAAACTTGATAAGCTTAATTTTACTAGCTGGTGTCGTTAAAAAATTAACCGACGATTACTATCAAACGCAAACAGACGTTTAACTTTATAACGCTTAAATTAGAATGATAAAAAATATGCTCAGACAAAAATTAATCAGTGATGAACAGCTTGCAGCCCAAGTTAAACTGGCTATTGATGAAGACGTACTAACAGGTGATATTACCGCTTCGTTAATATCAAATGAGGATGAAGTCATTGCTGACTTATTCTCACGTGAACTCGCAATTTTATGTGGCCAAGACTGGGTAAATCAAACGTTTCAACAAATAGACCCTAACGTTAAAATTAATTGGCAAGTTAATGATGGTGATGAAATACGACCAGATCAAATAGTCTGTACGTTTGCCGGCTCAGCTCAATCAATTTTAACAGCTGAACGTACCGCCATTAATTTTTTACAAACCTTATCTGGCACCGCAAGTGAAACGGGGAAGTTTGTTGATGCTATTAGTAAAACTGCAACCCAAATACTTGATACGCGAAAAACAATCCCAGGCTTACGACTAGCACAAAAATATGCGGTTTCTTGTGGCGGCGGTATGAACCACCGTATAGGTTTATACGATATGATTTTAATCAAAGAAAACCATATCAAAGCAGCCGGCTCAGTTGAACAAGCTTTAACGTTAGCCAAAAATAAAATCACTAATGAAATCATGGACGATACTTTCCCCATAGAAATAGAAGTTGAAACATTACAAGAATTGCATGATGCTCTTAATACCGGTGCAAAAAGAATTTTACTCGATAATATGAGTAACGATACACTGATTGAAGCCGTTAAAATAAATGATAGCTTTAGTAAAGAAAACGATACTGAAGCAGCAAAACTAGAAGCTTCTGGCAATGTTTCGCTTGAGACAATAAAAGAAATCGCCGAGACCGGCGTCGATTTTATTTCGATTGGAGCAATAACCAAGCATTTAACAGCCGTTGATTTTTCTTTGCGATTTAGAAACTAAACAACTTTTTAAAATTTAACTTATTCAAGCTGTATTTAAAGTACGACTAAATGTATTAACTAATAGGTAGATCTGGAGAACTTGCAGAAAAAATACTAAATTCGGATTTAATGATCCATAACTCGCCTAACCGCAATCTTATTTCATCACCGTTAGCTCTTTGTAAAAGACAGGGGAAGCCAGATATAAATTCAATATCAGATGGAACAACAACTTTCCACTTACCATCAAAATCTTGATGTAAGACAACTTTCACATCTTCATATAATTCTTTTTTATCTGCTTTTATAATCGCGTGTTCAACATAATTCGTTAAACGAACAATGGCAACTTCTATAAGCTTTTCATTTTGATGCCCTAAACGACAAACATAACCAATAATAGGAAGAACCTTTTCTTTTTTAGTTTCTATATTACGCGCTCGACGACGTTTATTATCTGTCGCATCGTTCGATTGTGCGACAACAGCGATTAACTGCCCCACCTGAATAGGTTGGGTAAATTTAGTTGATGCGGTTGTTAACAACATACCACCAGAGCTAAAATTCTCGGTGTTCCATGTTGATGATTGCGTTCCAGCTATATCACTACCTAACGCTGAAGATGAACCGGCTAAATCATCTTCAAAACGACGCGTCGACGGTTTACCTTTAGCAATAGAGTTGCTATACCAAGTTTCGCGTAATAACCGCTGTATATTGGTAAAACCAAAATAGACCCGAATATTTTCTTGTTCAAAAACAGCATGACGTTTTTCTTTTCGATCACGTTTTTGTAATGCTAATAACATTAGCTCAATAAAAGGTTGTCTGTCTGTATCATTTAATTTAGCTAAAGGCTTACTTAACTTACTATCATCAGCACTATCCAAAAAACGCATTTTGGCCAACTCTTCATGGTCATGCATCAAGCGTTCAAATAAATTCACATAATTTATACGAATTGCCGGTGTTGGCATTTTTTCATAACGTTGAAATAAAGGTGGCGCAGAATTACCCAAGAACGTAATTAACCATCCAGCTTGTAATTGTAAATTATTGTCCGCTTCAATTTTAATATCATGAGGAAATGTTTCTAGATAAGCATTCGACATATTAAAAAGTCGGAGAGGCCATGCGGTTAAATCAAGCGTACCGTTTAATTGAATAGATAAATACAATTGCTGCACAGAGCTTGTTCGAGTCTGCCCTGCTTCGGATTGTTCAGTACGGACATACGCACCGATATTACCCAGCAACGGTTTTTTTTCTTCAACATCATTATGTAAAATAAGTGAAAAAAAGATTTGATTGCAATCCTGCCATTCACTGTGAGGTAATTTCTGATATCGCCATGCACGAAAGCGTTGCACAATTCTCATTATTTCTAAAATGCGAAAACCACAAGTATACAATTTGTCTCGATTTTTTTTGTATTGACCTGGCTTTACTGAAAAATTTTCTTTAAACACATGCTTGTAACACATCGCAAGCTGCTCTAGTACATCAATACAGCCAATCAATTCCGTTGCACGATCTTTTGACTCAGGTAAACTACTACTACTTTTATCCAACTCACGAACATATAAAATAAAAACAGGATACAGTTGCGCCAATAACTTATCGGCCAACTCCAGACGAATGTCCGATTTTAAAATAATACTGTTGTGTGAAATAAGTGTTTGTGTCGCTTCTTGCAACATTCGAACCGGTGAGCGACGTAACTCTGCTATGCGCGAAACATAAACATCAATTTTAGGTCGGTTTCTATCCGCTTGTTTATATGGTGTAGGCAAATTTGCAAACTCGGCAAAAACAACATTGCGCTGTTTACCGGGTACGATTGCTGGCTGAGCCTTTTTTTTCGAGCCAAAAAATTTCATTTGTTTTGCTATAGAAAATGTGAGTGATTGATTTTCACCATTTTATCGGTTTTGCTCAAAATATCAACGATTTAGAGATCAAATATGAAGTAATTAGTTAAATACCTAACTAATACTATTCCAATAATAAGTGATTTTTATAATAACAACCTGTATTCAAACGCAGCCAAACTAACACAATTGAGTTTTTACTGTATCACTAACAGTCTAAGATAATTTGTCATCAGCAACGTGATAGATAGGATCTTCCATCAAATTCACTTCCACTAAATCACCCGCTTTATCCAGCAAAAGTTTACATTCAGGTGTTAAGTGGCGTAAATGAAGCGTTTTTCCGGCCTTAATATACCGCTCCGCTAAATTATCAATCGCTTCAATCGCAGAGTGGTCTGATACCCGTGAATTCTGAAATTCAATAACCACTTCTTGGGGGTCGTTTTCAGGGTCAAACATCTCAGAGAAATTACGCACCGAACCAAAAAATAACGGCCCATTAAGCTCATAGATTCGAATGTCATTTTCATCGTCATAGCCTTTAATATTAATGTGCTTCGCATGCTCCCAAGCAAAAACGAGTGCAGACACAATCACACCAACGACGACTGCAACGGCTAAATCGGTAGCTACCGTTACCCCTGAAACAAGCACAAGAACAAAAGCATCTGAACGTGGAATCTTGCCCATAATGCGTAAACTGGACCATTCGAATGTGCCCATAACCACCATAAACATAACGCCAACCAAGGCCGCCATTGGAATACCTTCTATTAATTTCGAGGCAAATAAAATAAAGATAAGCAGAAAAAGTGCCGCGGAAACACCAGAAAGACGTTTGCGACCACCTGAATTTATATTAATCATACTCTGGCCTATCATGGCGCAACCACCCATACCACCAAAGAAACCGGTAACCGTATTCGCAATTCCTTGACCGACACATTCACGATTACCACGACCACGCGTATTAGTAACATCATCTATTAAGCTCAACGTCAGTAACGACTCAATCAAACCCACCGCAGCTAAAATAATGGCATAGGGTAAAATGATAGTAAGTGTTTCCCAACTGAATGGGACTGTAGGTAAGTTAAATTCGGGGAAACCACCTTTAATCGACGCTAAATCACCCACTGTTTTTGTATCCAAACCGAGCCCAATACTCACTGCAGAAACCACTAAAATGGCAGCTAGTGAAGCGGGAAACGCGCCGGTTAACTTCGGTAAGTAGTAAATAATGGCCATGGTTAATGCGATAAGTGCAAGAAATGTCCACAATACCGAGCCTTGCATTAATTCAGATACACCATCAGGAGAGGTAACATAAAAACTTTGCAGCTGCGCCAAAAAGATAACAATTGCGAGCCCATTTACAAACCCAAGCATAACAGGATGAGGCACCATTCGAATGTATTTACCAAGCCGAAAAATACCGGCACTAATTTGAATGAGCCCCGTTAACACAACCGCTGCAAATAAATATTGAACACCATGCTCAGCAACCAAACTCACCATGACCACGGCCATTGCGCCAGTTGCACCCGATATCATTCCCGGCCGACCACCAAATATTGCAGCGAGCAATCCCACCATAAAGGCGGCATAAAGGCCGACTAAAGGATCAACACCGGCAACAAAAGCAAACGCAACCGCTTCGGGGACTAGTGCAAGCGCAACGGTTAAGCCTGATAAAATTTCATTTTTAAAACACGCGCGATTAGCACAACCAAGTTGAAACATACTGATTCCTTAAATTTTATCGGTAAGCCGACATCGATGCAGCGAACATGGCCAAATGACCAGCCCAATACCCAGAAAGGCGCGAATTCTACTAAAAATGGGGATTAAACGCGAATAAGCTTCATTGTGCGGCCAGCTATTACCTATCGGCGGCATGATTCTGAAAAACAGTAATTTTTAACTTTTGTTCACGCGAATAATAATATCAACACGTTCTTGATGCGTGCCAGGAGGTAATTCAGGTAAATGGTCTAGCGTGACCGCAGAAGCAGGGATATCTTCTAACTTACCCGTATCAACATGATAAAAATGATAATGGGCTTGGGTATTAGAATCGTAAAATATTTTGGTTGGGTCAACGATCACTTCGTTAATTAATCCCTTTTCAGCAAACAAACCCAGCGTATTGTATACGGTGGCTTTTGACACCATCGCCGAATTCTCATTCACTAAATCCAGCACCTGCTCAGCAGACAAATGTTGCGGTTTAGCAAATAAAATACTCGCAATATCAATACGTTGCTGCGTTGGCGTAATACCATACTGTTGCAAGCGCGTTTGAATTTGTGATTTATCCGTTTCCATAAATATCAGTATAGATCAATGACTTGGCTTAAGTCTAGCCAGTAAAACCCAAGTTGAAGTTCTGGTTCAATTTGGTGAGAAAACTCAAGTTTAATTCAGGGCCATTGGCTCATCACTGGATTCAGCTACGCCTTGTCCGAGGAAAAATTTTGGCTCAATAATCGGCTTTCGTTGTAAAACGAGGTCAGCGGTCAACCTCGCAGAAGCTGGCGCCAATACCACCCCATTTCTAAAATGGCCACTATTAACAAATAAGCCATCAACTTTCTTATCTGCATAAATATAGGGAATGCCATCCACCGTTCCTGGGCGCAGTCCTGCCCAATGCCGCTCAATGGGGTAATCGGCTAATGCAGGGATAATTTGCTTGGCCGCATGCTGTAAATCGTCATTCGCCTGTTGGCTCGTCGATTTATCAAAACCGGTATGTTCTAAGGTACTACCAATCAAAATACGGCCATCTCGACGTGGAATGACATAACGATCGCCATTTAAAATCACCTGTTTCAATAGCTCTGGGCTGGCTTTATACATTAACATTTGCCCTTTTACGGGTTGAACATTTACATTTAAATCAGTAACTTGCAGCAAATCATGTGTCCAAGCACCACTACAGGCAATGACCTTATCGGCTTCTATTTTACCTGTTGAAGTCACCACACCTTGTATTTTACCTTCATATATAAGGAGTGAGTCGACCCGTGTTTGTTCTCGAATTTCAACACCGCGCTGTAACACATCCTTGGTTAAGGCTTTAAGCAAAGAGGGATTGCGCACTTGGCCTATTTGTTCAAACCAGAGTGATTGCTCGACGCTATCGGCTAGCTTTTTCGCTAATGCCGGTGCTAACGAACGAAGTTGCGCATTGTCCAAAATATCCATCGAGGTCGTATAAGTTTCAGCCCAAGCTTTCGCCTCAACTAACTCGCTATCGCCTAACACCAACAATCCTGATTCACGCCGCTCAGGGTCTATCCCCGTATCAGTCAATAGTGTTTCCACTAATTCGGGATAGGCTTGCTGACTCCAACGCGCTAAATGTTGAACCGGTTCAGGATAGCGCCAAGGATATAAAGGCGACAAGATCCCCCCCCCAGCCCAAGAAGATTCTCGTCCCACCGCTGACTGGTCTAACACACAAACTTTCATACCTGCTTGCGCTAATTCACGAGCAGTGAATAAGCCCATAATGCCGGCACCAATAATAATGCAATCCATCCAATAACAACCTAATATGCAAAAACATCTAGCATAACAAAGCTTGATGCAGTTCACATCTTAAACACGCTGTGCAAGACCTTTAAGCCACTCATCGGGAAAACACTTTAATTTGTCGTATAGGGTGTGCGAAAAATGCCCAAATCATCTATAAAGTAAGGTATGCAAATGAAAAAACGAATTTCTGGTTTCACTTTAATTGAGCTTGTCATAGCAATGGCTGTTGTGGCTATTGGTTTATCGCTTACCATACCGGCAATGAGAGATTTCACCGATACAAACCGACAAGCCGAACAAATTAATAAATTAGTGCGCGATATTACGCTGGCAAAAAGTGAAGCGGTCACTCGCGGGGAAACTTTCTGTGTGACCTCAGGCCCACCTGGTGGCCCAGCAACTCCTGTTTGGGATGGAGGTTGGATAGTACACGATGCTACCACTCCCCTCACTCCAATACGTAATGCAGTAACTGTTGCACTTCCTGGTCAGGTACTCTCTTCTGCTGGAGGTTTCACTTCAGTATGTTTCAGACCCGACGGCTCTATAACCCCTGCATTTACTATCGAACAATGTAAAGCTTGTGTCTTTGCTGATAACTTACCCAATGAAAGACAAATTTCTGTCGGTGTAACCGGACGCATTAGTCTCAACTCACAATTTTCATGTGTTCCCGCAGCTCCACTGTGCCCATAATTATCCATAAACTTAAAACACAGACATAACAATGAAACTAAAAAGTAACATTCAAAAACAACAAGCCTTTACCTTAGTTGAGGTAATGGTCGCAATGGTAATTTTTTCAGTCGGCCTACTCGGCTTAGCCGGTATGCAATCATTGGGAATGACCAGTAACCAAACTGCCTATTTAAGAACCGTTGCGATGCAACAAACCTATAACATGTCGGATCGAATGCGTAATAATGACTTTTCTGGCAACCCTCCTATTGGTGTTAGTGCAGGACTCTATGATGCCATAGATAATACTACACCTGGATTACCAGCCCCAAACTGTCTTTTAGCGCCTTGCACTCCAACACAATTAAGAAACTTCGATCATTTTGAGTGGAATACCAATAATGCTGCGTTATTACCGCAAGGCCAGGGCACGGTTACAAACATTGGTGGTGGACAATTTATTATATGCGTAATGTGGAATGAACTAAATCTTCCTCTAGCTCTACCCACTCCCGCAGGCGCCTTACCTGATTGCACAGGAGCAGTCCCTTATGACCCAACAACCCAACTCAAATTTTATGCCTTACAACTTCAAATTTAAAATGGGCTCAATTAACAGTAATCCCTATTAACATGAACCACAGATTAAAAGACAAACCAATGCAAACGAAAAGTAAACATTCTAATTTTAGCCCGACAGACAATACGCAGCGTGGTATTACGCTTATTGAGCTAATGGTTGCCCTGGCAGTGAGTTCCGTGATTATGCTCGGTATTAGCAATATTTACTTATCTACCAAAAAATCCCATGTTATACATGACGAGTTTGCGCGCCTCCAGGAAAATATACGTTACTCAGGCAGCACACTTGCACTTGAAATTCGAAATTCAGGGTATTTTGGCTGTGCAGCAGGCCAGGACCCAAGCAGTATTACAAATGGACTAATTGGTAGTGAGAATGTTGCCTTTAATTTTGAAACCGGCATATTTGGTTATGATGCAGTAGGAACCGATATTGGTAATGCTCTGGTTTATGACCCAACGGTTCAAGGCGGCGTCCAGGGCAATTGGGTTACCGCACCTAATTTAACTGTTAAAACACAAGATGCATTTGGCCTCCCAACTAGCCTTGCCTTAAATCCCGCTATCGATCCGCTAGTTCTTGCCCGCGCCATTCCCGGTTCAGACATTCTTATACTAAGAGGCGCTAATGGCACAGGCGTAAAAGTTGCGCAACAGAATACCAGTGCTACCGTCTTTCTTGATGATACAACCGGTTTACAAGTCGGCCAATGTTCTCAGAATGCGGGAGTTCCCGGTGCAAGCGTTGATGGCATTAGTGGAATATGTGACGAAGACATACTTATGATCACAGACTGTGAGAGTGCCCGCATTTTCAAAGCTAAAAATATTACACAAGTTGGTGGAGGCCCTGGGGCATGTGGCGGTACTTTGCCCTGCTTTAACCTGGTACACAGTGCGGGAGGGAATGTACCCGGTGAGAATAAAGCGCCTGTTGCCTGGACAGGAAAAGAAGACGTCTTCGACACTGATGCTGAAGTTATGAAAGTTGTCACTAAAACCTTTTTCGTTGGCCTTCCTGATGCTGTCATTCCAGGCCCGCCACCTGAACCAACTCTCTATGTGCAGAATAATGACGGCACGCCGGATCCCCTCGTTGAAGGTGTCGAAAATATGCAAGTCCTCTATGGTGTTGATACCGATGTTACTGCAGGCAATCCCATGGGTGATGGGATAGCTAACCGTTACTTTTCAGTGCAAAATATTCCTAATCTAGATGGCAATACTGATACCATTTTTGAAGGTGTCGTGAGTATTAAGTTAAGTTTACTCGTGCGCACTCCTCAAGATATGCCGGGGATTAATAGAACTCCTGCTGATTATGCAAACTTAGCCTATCCCATGATTAGCCCTGCATCACCAATTACAATTGATCCTATTCCCAATAATGCTACATCAACTGATCGCCGTATGCGTAAAGTGTATAACTTAACCATTAACTTACGAAATAAATAGCCATGAAAAAATTAATGTTACAAAAAATCCACCGACAATCCGGCGCCGTGCTCGTCTTGAGTTTACTTATGCTGTTTGTATTGACTTTAATTGGCGTTAGCTCGATTAACACCACCACCATGGAAGAAAAAATGTCGGGGAATTCGCGTAACCAACAACTTGCCTTCCATGCTGCTGAAATCGCAATACGCGAAGCAGAAAATTTCATTACCGCCACTAATAACCCAAGAACTCTATTTACTGCCACCAGCGGAACTGCCGGGCTATACACTCTAAGTAATGGTCCTTCGAGTTATAACGCAACAGATAAAAGCTGGTGGGCGTCAACAGCGAATGGTCGAAGAACATATGGCGCTACAACCGGTAACACAACACAAGACTTAGCCTCTGTACCACAATATACGATTGAGTATCGTGGCGACTCCAAACCAAAAGAAGCCACTGACCCAACAATTTTTGGTGGTGAAACTGTCAATGGCTCACAAGGTGGCATCGCTATTTATCGTATTACAGCACGCGGAACAGGCATAACCGATAACGCTGTTGTTGTTATTCAATCTCACTTCGGCAAACGTTAATTTCTCTATAAATATTACTTTTATATACAGCAGGTATATTAATCATGAAAAATTCACACACATTCACGCGAGCATTCATTACAACTGTAATCACTTTATTGGCATCGTCTGCCATTGCCGGTCCCGGCACCCTGATTAATAGCCCGTTATTTACCAATGCAACCGCCGATCCCAACATCATGTTCGTTATTGATAATTCAGGCTCGATGGAACATGTTGTAGAAGAATCGTTTACTGGCGATGCTGATAAATACGATAGTTCAATAACCTATATTGATAACTGTACTACCCCAGTTGCCACAACTGATAATGTTTATATTTATTTTACCAGTAGTCGACCTTATGTAACCTTAAATAGCACCTCCTCTGGTGCAACCAGATACACCGTTAACTATAATGCGACCAATAAAACCACTGGCACCATTTGTTTTGACCCTACTCAGAATTATAGCGGCAATATCCATGCATCTAACGGTACGCAACCTTACACCTTTACCGCACTCTATACGGGTAACTTTTTAAACTGGTATTTTAAGTATGACAATACTAGTAATGGTGGCTCAGTTGGTAACGATTGGACATCAACAACCGCTTTGGCCGATCGATACAAACCCGGAACCCAGATTCGTCGAATCATCGCCAGAGACAGTATGACGGATTTAGTCACCGCCCTTGAAGTGTCAGATTTGAATATTCGTCTGGGTTTAGCGGCATTTACTTCAGGCCAAGGCGCTACAATCTTTGACGAAGTTCAGCCTCTGGACATCACTCAACGTGATAGTATTAATGCCAATATACAAAATCTTGGTGACGGCGGCGGCACACCACTGGCTGAAACATTACACCAGGTTGGAAGATACTTTATTGGTGAAAATGGCCCGGTTAATCCTGGTAACTTGCCCATTGGCAGCACCGCAACTACAAATGGCCAATACAATGGCAATTTAATTTTACGTCCAGATACAACGGCAACTCCAAGTCCGTATGATACTGTATTCAATAATAAACCTCGAAATTCAAGTACAACCCGTGAATCGCCTATTCAATACTGGTGTCAAAATAACTTTGCGGTTGTGATGACGGATGGTTTACCAACCAATGATCAAGATATTCCAAGTGAACTACGCGACTATGATAGTGACTGCGTCAGTGCATCACCGGCATGTAGCACTTTTGACCGAAAAGATACGTCACTTGGGTATATTTATGAATCATCAGGTTCTAACCCAAGTGATTATTTGGACGATGTTGCCCAAGCCATGTTTGAAATCGATTTACGCCCCGACATTAACGACAACAATGATGACCCGGTTAAAAATAATGTCATTACTTACACGATTGCATTTGCCGATCAAGATGCCATAAATAATAAACTATTAAACGATACCGGTACACAAGGTGGTGGTGAAGCGATTAGTGCCACCGATGGACAGGATCTGGTTAAGAAGTTTGCGCAAGTTACCAACTCCATTCTGGCAACAACCTCTTCTGCTGCTGCCGTTACTTTTAATACCAGTACACTAGGAAGCGATACTGCCGTGTATCAGGCACTCTTTACTACTTCTCGCTGGAGTGGTGAAATAAATTCATTCCCGGTTGATCCAGTCAACGGTGATATTTTATTTTCTTGTACGCTGGATGTTGATGCTAATTGCTGGACGGCTTCAAGCCACCTTGATGCTTTGGCTTATAATACTGCCAGCTCAACCTTTGTTGATAACCGCAAAATCATTACCTACAACCCCACAAGTAATAAAGGAATAGCTTTTAAAGCACCTGCCGATTTTACTGCGCCCACAACAGATGAAATCACACCCGCAATGATCAATGACCTCTGTGCCGGCCCTGACGTACCTCTGGTTCTAGCAGTAGCCTGTACTAGCGCAACGTCGACAGCTAAAGCAGATAGTCAACAATACGTTGGCCAGATGGTTGATTATATTCGTGGCGACCGTACTTTTGAAAATATATTAACAACACCTCAATTTCGTACTCGACAAACCGTATTAGGCGATATTATTAATGCAACACCTGTATTTGTTGGCAGCCCTAAACTCCCCTGGCCTTCAAATGAGGCAACAACCAACTACTTTGGTGAAACGGGTAACCGTTATTCCGATTTTCAAACATTACGCAATGGGCGCACAAAAGTACTTTATGCTGCTGCAAACGATGGTATGTTGCATGGCTTTAGAAGCGAAACTGTTGCCGGTCTTGGAAACCAGGGGGGGGATGAAGTATTTGCATTTTTGCCTTCCTTTGTCTTTTCAGACCAGACTAACGAAGGACTTCACTACCTTGCGAATCCAAACTACTCTCATAAATATTACCTGGATTTAGCACCAACATTTAGTGATGTTTATATAAGAGGTAAGGATGCTAACAATACTACCACTTACCAAAAAACTACTGCTGACTGGTACACCATATTAATTGGTGGTTCACGTGGCGGTGCCAAAAAAGGTATTTTTGCTTTAGATATAACGGATCCACTCACAAATACTGAAACCAACGCAGCAGATAAAGTTCTTTGGGAGTTCACTAACAGTGATGATGCTGACCTTGGTTATACTTATAGTAAACCCACTATTGCATTAACCAATGCAGTCGATGGTTCAGGTTTACATCGCTGGGCTGCTATTTTTGGTAATGGCTATCAAAATGATAATGGTGGTGCTTACGCCGCAGGAGTAACCTGTCATGCCGTTTTGTATGTTGTTTTTCTGGATGGCGGCCTGGATGGTACCTGGACGCTCGGCACCAATCCATCAACTGCTGATTATATAAAAATTGATACAGATGTAGGCTCAACTACAGCCGGAGATTGTAATGGTTTATCAACACCGGTGCTTGCGGATCTTGATGGCGATAGTATTTTAGATCGTGCCTACGCGGGTGATGTACAAGGTAATATGTGGGCTTTTGATTTCACCTGTAGTGGTGCAAGCTGTGGTAATAATGACTTTGAAGTTGCCTATACACAAGGCGCCAACCCTGCACCTTTATTTACAGCAATAGACCCTACAGGCGTTGCACAACCCATAATGGTTAAACCCAATATAGCCATAAATCCAGCCGTAACAACTACCGTACCAAATGCGCCTAACTTATTGGTATACTTTGGTACAGGCCAATACCACACTTCGAATGACAATGTAGCAACTTCAAAAATCAATACATTCTATAGTGTTTGGGATAGAGGTACCGACCAGTTAACCGATGACCGTAGCAACAGTGCGGCACCCACAAGTAATTTAGTGGGGCAAACATTAACCACCACCGTAAATGGCAATGGAGAATTTAGAACCATTACGGCTAATACTATTGATTGGACTCAAAAATATGGCTGGTATATTGACCTTGCACCTCAAAATCCACTTGTAGCCGATTCAGAAGAACGTGTCGTTGTTGATGCATCCATTCGTTCAAATGTTATTTTCTTTAATACCTTAATTCCCAATTCAGAAATATGTGGTTTTGGTGGTTCAGGCTGGCTAATGTCCGTTAATATTACAACGGGTGGCGCACCTAGTAAGACGCTATTTGATTCTAACAATGATGGTGTCGTAGATTACAACGATGATATTAATGGTGATATTGCTGTTGGTGAAAAAGTGGGGAGTATCCCGGCGGGTTCCAGTTTTATTGGTGATTATCAATATACCCAACAAAGTGATAAAAGTATTGGAAAGCGTCTCCTTGACCTGGGCGATGCGCAGCTTGAAGGTCGTTTATCCTGGCGTGAACTGCGGGCAGAATAAACGGTAAATGAATATGACTGCAGCAAACATAATACTTACTTTTGAGGTCTTAAAGTGAAGCGGCAAATTGGATTTACTCTAATAGAAATGATGGTGGCCGTGGCCATTGTTGGGCTTTTAATGACCATGGGTTGGAAAATGTATGGTGAACAATCTCGTATTAGTAACCGTACGGATGGAATCCTTGCTACCACTGCCGTGGCACTCGCTTTAAGAAAATTTCAAACGGATAATGGTAACTTTACATGGCTAGCGGGTGGTGGTGCTTTAAACACGGTTAGTGCACACCACCGCTATCTCCCACAAGTAAACGTGGGAACAGCACTGAGTACGCCAAATAGTGATGTCGACAATACTTGTGCAGAACGACGAGGATTCCGCTGGTCGCTTGCTACTGGCCAGTACGAATCCTGTCGTGGACTTTATTCCATCGTAGTGGACATTGGTCCCACTGTTGCGCTAGCCCCGGGAAGTGGTAATGGTACTGACGTGGCATATGTAATAACAACGACTGCCATTGTGGGTCGTCCACAAGCCAATGATCTAGAGTGCAACACATTTACCCTAAATAGTGATGGCGTTAAAGGTCATTCAGCCATTGACGAATCACCAGGTATAGGACCAGTAACCGAACAGGGTGGACTAGCAACTGACGACGGTCAATTCCACTCAACCAGACGCTGCTGGGGCAGTGACTAAACAAATAATTAAGATTTTACTGATATGCGGAGAAAACGTATGAAAAGATTTATTACTGTAATATTTATGTTAGCGGCCTTTAGCTTACCTCAAATTAGTTTTGCTGATACCTGCAGTTTAACTAAAGCGCTATATGATTCTGGTGAGTATAAACGCGCTTACAACCTCGCAAAAACACATGCTAATAATGATGCTTGTGCTGAGTTTTATTTAGGCTTAATGTACTTAAACGGTAATGGTGTAAAAGCGAATACCGAAAAAGGCCATCGCTTAATTGAGAGCGCAGCGAAGAAAGGATATCAACCGGCTATCGACTACTTTAATAATAGACAACCATAAATACTTTCGAAATTATTTCAGCTCTTTAGGTAATGAGAATACAACCGTTTCTTTGACACCTTGATTCTGAATAATATTTTCATCGACAACGCCCCACTCTTTTAAACGTTGCAGGACTCTCTCAACTAAAACTTCAGGTGCAGAAGCACCTGCGGTTAAACCAATCTTTTCTTTACCTTGTAACCAACCACGATCAATTTCAGTTTCATTATCAATTAGATACGCGGGAATGTTTAACCTATCGGCTACTTCACGCAAACGATTCGAATTAGAACTATTGGGTGAACCCACAACAAATAAAATATCACAATTTGCAACTAAATCTTTTACTGCATCTTGCCGGTTTTGTGTGGCATAACAAATATCGTCTTTCTTAGGGCCTTGTATTTTAGGGAATTTATTGCGTAATGCTTCTATTATATCAGCGGTATCATCCATAGATAAAGTCGTTTGCGTAAAATAAGCCAAATTATCAGGATCATTAATTTTCAGTTTATCAACATCAGCAATTGTTTCGACAAGATAAATATTGCCTCCATGCTGTGAATCAAACTGGCCCATGGTGCCTTCGACTTCAGGGTGGCCTTGATGCCCGATTAAAATACATTCTTGTCCAGTGTCGCTAAAGCGAGAGACTTCCATATGAACTTTTGTAACTAATGGGCAGGTGGCATCGAATACTTTAAAATTTCGTTGTTTCGCTTCAGCACGTACCGCCTGCGATACTCCATGTGCGCTAAAAATTAGAGTCGCACCTTGCGGTACATCTTTTAAATCTTCAATAAAAACCGCGCCTTTATCTCGTAAACAGTCCACAACAAATTTATTATGTACCACCTCATGCCGAACATAGATTGGCGCACCAAAGATTGTAATCGCACGATCGACGATTTCTATCGCACGATCGACACCAGCACAGAAACCACGTGGATTAGCGAGTAATACATCCATTATTCTTTATCACTTAAAACTTCGGCATGGGGATCAGTGTTAATCACTTCTTCTTGAACATAATCACCATTTGCAATCGCATCGAGTTGCGCCTGGCTGGGGCTAATCTTTACTATATCCACATCAAAGGTAACAACAAAACCCGCACAAGGATGATTAAAATCAACTGTTACTTCATCAGCTTCAATTTTTTTAATGGTTCCAGGAATCGCTTCCCCAGAGGGTGTTTCAAACTCTATAATGAGGCCTTCTTCTAAATTGAAAGAATCATCAAACTCTTCACGTGGCATGATATGAATACTTTCTTCATCAGTAAAACCAAAGGCATCAACAGGGTCGATTGATAAACACTGTTTATCACCTTCTTTTAAACCGTAAAGCATCATCTCTAAACCTTCAATTAAACTACCATCACCCATAGTGAAAGTAAGCGGTTCATTTTCTTCGGTACAATCAGCAACGGTTCCATCGGGTAGGCTTAAGGTAAAATAAAGTGACACTTCACTACCGGGACCAATGGTTATTGCACTAAGTTCTGTCATTTTAAATACTCGACTAATATATTTTTATAAATAAGTTGATAACGCTATTTAGGATTTTTTAAAGAACTTGGGAAATAAGGTATCTATGATTAAAATAATAACACCTATTGTAATCGCTGAATCTGCAATATTAAACGCAGGCCAAGAATAATGCTGACCATTACTTTTCCAGTATATTTCGATAAAATCCACAACATATCCAAACCGTACACGATCAATTAAATTACCAACCGCGCCACCAAGAATAAGTGAAAAAGTAACAGCTTGTATATATTCTTCAGGCTTTAATTTCTTAATCCAAAAAACAAGTAACACGCTCACGACCAATGAAATAACGGTAAAAAACCAACGCTGCCAACCGCCTGCATCACTTAAAAAACTAAATGCCGCACCTTCATTATGCAATAAGGTGAAGTTAAACATCGGCATTACTTCAACTGATTTATACATGATGAGCTCAGCTGTTGCGATAGCTTTGGTTATTTGATCGGCAATAACAATAATGCCAGCCAAAGTCATCCAATGAGTCATACTCCAATTACGCAAAATTTCGCTCCTCACCTTTACCATCAACATTTTCAATACAACGCCCACATAATTCAGGGTGTGCATCATTAGAACCGACATCTTCACGTAAATGCCAACAACGCGTACATTTGCCTTCTTCAGCTTTTGTTACAGCAACCCAAATTTCATCATTAGTCGATAATGTGGTATGTACACTGTTAGTTGGTGGCGTACCCGATGCTATTTCAATGCTTGCATCTGATGTAATTAAAACAAAACGTAATTCATCTTTCAGTGCATCTAAAATATCGAAGATTTCTCGACCACAATACAACGTTACTTTCGATTCTAAACCTGAACCAATTACACCATCGGCACGTAAACGTTCCAGTTCTTTATACACCGCGTCACGTACTTCTGAAATCACACTCCATTTTTGCATTGCAACATCAGCACTCGCCGTATCAGAATAACAACTTGGTAGCTTATACCATGTATTTAAAAATACAGATTCTTCGCGTGTTGTTGCGTTGCCTTCCGCATTCATTTTGTTTTCCGGCATAAACTTCCACAAATCTTCTGCAGTAAAACTTAAGATAGGCGCAATCCATAATGCTAACGCTTCAACAATATAATACATTGCTGTTTGTGATGAGCGACGGCCTAAACTATTCGCTTGCATAGTGTATTGTCTGTCTTTGGTAATATCTAAATAAAAACTACCTAATTCAATCGCGCAAAAGTTATGAATCATTTGATAGATACTATGAAAATCATACGACTCATATGCGGCTTCTATTTGAGATTGTAAACGAGCTGTTTTTTCAATTGCCCATTTATCAAGATCTAATAACTTATCCGTGGCGATACAATCTGTTGCTGGATCAAAATCATTAATATTGGATAATAAATAACGTGACGTATTTCGTATACGACGATACGCATCGGATGAACGTTTTAAAATTTCATCAGACACCGTCATCTCAGCAGTATAGTCGGTTGCCGATACCCAAAGACGAATAATATCCGCACCTAGGTTTTTGATCACTTTCTGAGGTGAAAGTGTATTCTTTAGCGATTTAGACATTTTCTTGCCTTTCGCATCGACCGTAAAGCCGTGCGTTAATACCGTTTTATACGGCGCAACACCTTGCATGGCAATCGAAGTTAATAACGAAGACTGGAACCAACCACGATGTTGATCGGAACCTTCCAAATACAAATCGGCAACAGGATGGTTTTCAACACCGAGTTGTTTATTCATGACAGAGTAATGCGTAACACCTGAATCAAACCAAACATCTAAGGTATCGGTTACTTTTAAATAGTCATTGGCATCATCACCGAGGAAATCACTAACTTCAAAATCAAACCAAGCATCAATGCCATGTTGCTCTATTTTTAAGGCAACTTGCTGGATAAGTTCAGCACTATTGGGATGTAGCTTTGAGGTTTCTTTATGTACAAACAAAGTGATCGGTACACCCCAAGTACGTTGACGTGAAATACACCAGTCTGGCCGACCTTCTACCATTTTTTCTATACGCGCTTCACCCCAAACAGGTAACCAGCTAGCTTCTTTAATCGCACTTAACGCTTTTGTTCTTAATCCATTTTGTTCCATACTAATAAACCATTGCGGTGTTGCACGGAATATAATAGGGGTTTTATGTCGCCAGCAATGTGGATAGCTATGATTTAAAGCCGCATCGTGTACTAATTTTGCTTTTGTTTTTAAAATTTCAACAACCGCATTATTGGCTTTAAAAACATGTTGCCCTTCAAATAAAGGCGTGCCTTTTACAAAGGTACCGTCAGCACCTACAGGGTTATCCACTTTTAATTTATAACGTTGGCCAACAACGTAATCGTCTTGTCCATGACCCGGTGCTGTATGTACGCAACCGGTACCTGCTTCGTGGGTAACATGATCGCCTAAAATTACCGGCACTTCGCGTTCATAAAATGGATGCGCAAGTTTTAAACCTTCTAAATCTTCACCGACACACTTACCTGCTATTTTATAATCACTATAGTCGTAACGAGACATAGTCGCTTCGATCATGTCGCTTGCCAACACAAGGCACTCTGGCACATGGTCATTTATGCCATTGACCACAACAAGGCTATATTCAAATTTAGGATTAACCGCAACCGCTTGGTTAGCCGGTAACGTCCATGGTGTTGTTGTCCAAATAACAACCGACGTTAGTTTACCTTTTAACAAACTCGCATCAACATCATGACAACGTGCTTTTAAGGCTTCGTCATCTAATACTTCAAAACGCACATCGATGGCTGGCGATTTTTTATCTTCGTATTCAACTTCGGCTTCGGCTAATGCTGAACCACAATCCACACACCAATGAACTGGCTTAGATCCTTTATGCAAATGCCCCGCATCAATTATTTTACCCAAACTTCTAACAATATCCGCTTCGGTTTTAAAGTTCATGGTTAAATAGGGGTTATCCCAATCAGCAAAGACACCTAAGCGTTTAAAATCTTCTCGCTGACCATCAACTTGTTTTTGCGCATAGTCACGACAAGCTTTTCTAAATTCACTTGCCGATATTTTATTACCTGCTTTACCTTTCTTTTTCTCAACCATGAGTTCAATCGGTAAACCATGACAATCCCAACCCGGCGTATACGGCGCATCGAAGCCACTTAAGGTTTTTGATTTAACGATAATATCTTTTAATATTTTATTAACCGCATGGCCAATATGAATATCGCCATTCGCATATGGTGGGCCATCATGTAAATGAAATTTAGTTCGGCCTTGTTGCTCACACAGTTCTCGTAGCTTTGCGTACAAATCCATGTCGGCCCATTGTTTTAAAAATTCGGGTTCACGATTTGCTAAATTACCCCGCATTGGAAAATCTGTTTTGGGTAAGTTTAATGTATCTTTATAGTCTGCCACGATGTTTGTTTACCTTAATTTATTTTACTTAATATTATTCAACTTCGTCATTCCCGCGCAGGCGGGAATCTATACTTACTATTAACTCTTGTTACAAAAATAAAACCTATTTACACTACAACAAAAGGTTTACTTACTTATAAATTAAACATTTTATTGTATCTGGATTCCCGCCTACGCGGGAATGACCGGCTAATTTTTCTTGTTCTTAAAAAAAAACTTCGCTTGTTCTACATCAATAATGATTTGCTCTTTCAATAACTCTAACGAATCAAACGGCAACTCATCTCTTAACTTATGCAAAAAACTCACTTCTAGTTGTCTTCCGTAAATAGTCTCATCAAAATCAAATAAGAATACTTCTAAAATAACTTTTTTACCATTCACAACCGGCCGTGTACCTATGCTAGCGACACCTTCAACGACGCGATCGTGTAATCCCGCTACGTTTACAACGTAAATTCCATGTAACGGCGTAACCTTTCGATGAATATGAATGTTCGCTGTTGGAAAACCCAATTCACGGCCAAGCTTTTCACCATGCGCCACTCGCCCAGCCATTTTGTAATGATGACCAAGCATTCTTTCTGCCGCGTTAAAATCACCCGATACTAATGCTGAACGAACTCGCGTGCTACTCACTCGCTCACTTTCTATATTTAAAGTATTCATACTGACGACTTCAAATTGATGTTGCTTACCGGCATCCACTAAATGTTGAAAAGTGCCTTCTCGATTTTTACCGAATCGAAAATCATCTCCAACAACAAGGTAGCGAACACCTAAGCCATTAACAAGCACCCGCTCAATAAACTCTTGATAAGGCATTGCCGCTAACATTTTATTAAACCGTAAGCACAAAATACGCTTAACTGCATGACGACTTAAACTTAATACTTTTTCTCGTAAACGCATCAATCGTGCTGGAGCCGATTGAGGTGCAAAAAATTCTAGTGGTTGGGGCTCAAAGGTAATAACCGTACTTGAGCAATTAAACTCGTTAGCCTTTTCTGCTAATTGAGCCAACACATGTTGATGGCCTAAATGCACACCATCAAAATTGCCAATAGTAGCAACACAACCGTGATGCTCTGGCCGTAAATTATAAATACCCCGAATCAACTCCACTTAAATTAGTTTCATTTGGATTAATTTCACCCTAGTACCTACGGTACCTTATTTAATCTTAGCCAAAACCATATTATACCAAGCTATTAGGCGAATTTTCAGCTGGTCGACGTAAATCTTTTAAACGAATGCCTAATGAAAACAGAACCGCAAAATAGCTTGCGCCTCCAACTATCACTAACATGCTCAAATTTAAAATTTGCGCCATCAAATCTAAGTTATACCATTGTCCTATCGAGCTTAAAGTGAACAGTAAAACCCCAACCATCACCACGCAGGCCAGTGTTATTTGCAATGCAAATCGCAACCAACCTTTGTTGGCTTGATGTACTTTAGCCTTGGCCAAGCCACGCCAAAGTAGATACGCATTAATTACCCCAGATACAGCCGTTGCCATCGCCAAGCCTGCATGCAAACCATCGACTTCTAGCTGGTACAGAGCCAATACAAAGACGACGTTCAATACCATATTGCTCGCCATAGCAATCAAGCCAATTTTCATCGGGGTTTTAGTGTCTTGTCGCGCAAAATAGCCAGGTGCTAAAACCTTAACCAGCATATGCGCTAACAAACCAAATGAGTAAGCTTGCAGTGCAAAAATGGACATCTCAATCGAGTCGATAGAATATGCGCCATGCTGTAAAAAGGTTGCTAGTAATGGCCTTGCAAGAATAAATAAGGCTAATGCAGCAGGTAGGCCAATAATAAAGACCCAGCGCATTGCAAAGTCGAGCATGTGTGAAAAACCCGTCGCATCATCTGCAGCATGCTTCTTCGATAAACTGGGTAAAATCACGGTTGCAAGCGCGATTCCGAATACACCCAAGGGAAATTCAAGCATTCTATCGGCATAATAGAGCCAGGTAATACTGCCAGTGACTAAAAATGACGCCACAAAAATATCAAACAAAAGATTAATTTGCATGACTGACGAACCCACTATGCCTGGCAGCATCAGTTTCATTATTCGGCGTACGCCACTATGTTTCCAGCCCCAGCGTGGCCAGCGTAAAAAACCTAATTTATATAAAAAGGGTAATTGAAACCCTAACTGTAAAATACCCGCGATAAAAACGCCCCAAGCGAGTGCTTTTACGGGGACATCAAGATGAGGAGCCAACCAAACGGCACAAGCCATTAAGCTGACATTGAGTAAGATTGGCGTAAATGCCGGCACCGCAAATTTACCATAGCTATTTAAAACTCCGGCAGATAATGCAGTTAAGGAGATAAACAGAATATAGGGAAACGTTATCCGAAACATATCGGTCGTCAACGCTATTTTGTCTGGTTGATCGATATAACCCCAAGCGATTCCCATTACAACGATGGGAGCCGCCAATATGCAAATGGCAGAGAGCAGTAATAGAAATCCACCCAGTGTGCCCATCGTATGCTGGACTAAATCGACTACAGCGGATTGATCGCGCTTAATCTTGTATTCGGTTAAAACCGGCACAAAGGCTTGTGCAAAAGCCCCTTCGCCAAAGAGTCTTCGGAGAAAATTCGGTAATTTAAAAGCGATAAAGAAAGCATCCGTTGCCTTACCTGCGCCAAAGTAATGCGCCATGACAATATCTCGCGCTAGGCCGGATATACGTGACAGTAAAGTAAAAGCACTAACTACAATGGTTGATTTAAATAAGCTCATTATTCTTAAGTTATTGATAAATATAAGTTAAATTCTAAGTCAGCTATAAGCACGTAGCTAAGTCATTGCTAATTAACAAGTTTTTAAGAGCACATCATACCTTATAATATAAATACTGTGTACGAATCGATTAAGGACTTAAAGAGATTGACAAATCGAGCCAAAAGCCCCAATATACGCGCCTTTCTTTGTTACACAGATTATTTAGGAGAGCCATTTTGGCCAATTCAGCACAATCACGAAAACGTGCCCGTCAGGGTGAAGACCGTCGTCAACATAATGCTGGCTACCGTTCTATGTTCCGTACTTTCATTAAAAATTTATTAGCCGCGATTGAGTCAGGCGATAAAGCGAAAGCACAAGAAGCTTACGTTGAAACTGTTTCTGTTATTGATAAAACAGCTAACAAAGGCCTTATTCATAAGAATAAAGCAGCCAATCAAAAAGCACGTTTAAATGCGCGTGTTAAGGCAATGTCTTAATTAGTTTAAGTTATTGTTTCATCAAAAAGCCGGTTAATTAACCGGCTTTTTTGTGCCTAAAAATAATTAATATTAAAATAGCGTTTTGATTAGCTCACAAGTCTCATCTAGCTTTGCTGCAGCCAACGTATAACAATCGCACTTCGATGCAATTTTAGATGCTGCGGCCAAGCCATCATTATCATGCGCTAATTGATTCAGTCCATTTGTGTATATATTTATACACGCCTCCGCTTGGCTTAACTGAGTTAATTCAGGTTTTGCATTGTCGCTAGAAAATTCAACAATAATAACGCGAGTAAGCGGAAAAGATTCTAAGTGGGCTTTGCTCGGCAACTGCTCAACCGGTATATGCATCGTACGATTCGTTTTTAATATACCTTCAGGTAATGGATATAAAGGAGGATGTGACTTTAAGCAAACGGCATGTGGGTATGGAGAAACATACATTGTATCTAAGTTTATGGGAGCTAATTCATCACTTAGGTAGTTAAAACCATTATTCAATAAACCCCACGTGGTGGTTGATTTACCCGCACCCGATCGTCCTGTTAACAGTAATATTTCTCCATTTTTTTCTAATGCCGCGCCATGCATAAAAAATAGAGATTGGCATAAATGCTGTATTTTAACGGTAATATCTTTTTCAAGCTGATAAACGAACATACCGAGATCGTTGCTTTCTAAATGAACGTCCTCATTTCGAACAATCGAAAAGACCGATGTTTCAATATCGCGTTTTAAATTATAATGGAAATCTACCTTCTCACCGATCAACTCGGTTGATGAGAAATGTCCGAAATTCTGCAAAACAATATCTAGAATATATTCATCACCACAATCAAGATATAAAACCTTGTCAAAAATATTTAATACGCAACGTTGCATAATTTTGCTAGCTACCCAGTTTTTAGTACTCATAAAAAAACCGCAATCAAATACATGACCGCGGTTTTGTACGCAAATATAATTTTACTAAATTATGGCGTAGGTTGTCCTGGTGGTGGTGGTGTTGCAGTTGAACCAGTTTGCGCTAAAGCAGGCATAGCTTTCATTGTCATAACAACAGGTGCGACATAAGCTGCTTTTTTCAAGAAGTCACGACGTGCTTCAGTTTTTCCTTCATTTGTTACTTTTTTATCTTCGCTCATCATAATCTCCATTAGATTAAATATTAATTAATTGTAACTCTTTAAATTGTTGCAAAATTTTGTCTAAATCCGTTTCTGCAGTTAGCTCATCAATATCGAATGACTCGACTAACTTTTTTATAATAACCGAAACATCTAAACCATCTTCTATTTGTTGCCAAATAAAGCTAGCAACCGAATTAAGTTGATGTATTTGACCATTACCTTTATCTAAAATAACAAGCTCGCCATCAATGTTCTGTGTACTTAAATTAGCTTGGATCGATAAATTCATCAAAAACTCTTTTTTAGTGTCGCCTATATTAAACGAACTCTGTCTTGCGCGTCAATTTTTCAATTTGTTTAAATATTAGCCGTCAAAATAAATATATTAAAAACAATAGGTTAGAATAATAATTTTAGCAACCCATTAACCCAAACGGGTTAACCCATGTTAAAAAGTAATAAAATGAGGGCTACAGCTCAGTTCAACTCTAACTAAACTCTCATCGATGTTTAAATAAAGCAAATAACACTCTAAACTGGTGCTCAATGTATCACTCTTAGGAATCCACCTTAATGTCTTGTTGCTGTCCCCATAGCCAATCAGCGAGTAAGTTCTTTTCCTTATTTGCTAAATCTGACCGACGTCGTTTTAATAAAAAAGGCTTTGAACCCTCGCAGCAACAATTAGTTGCAGGTATTAAAAAAGCAAACTTTAAAGATAAATCGCTACTTGAGATAGGCTGCGGCGTTGGCCACTTACACCAAACTTTATTGGAGCAAGGAGCAGAAAGTGCCATTGGCATTGAGTTATCCGATAAGATGCTTATTGAAGCAAAAGATTGGGCTAAGCAACGCGAGCTATCTGATAAAACAAATTACATCGAAGGTGATTTTATTGAACTAGCCAATTCGATTAAAGCTGTAGATTTCGTTATTATGGATAAGGTTGTTTGCTGCTATCCAGATGCTGATGCGTTAATACACCGCTCTTTAGAAAAATGCCAATATAGTATCGCCTTAACGTATCCACGAAAAACATGGTACACGCGATTAGGCATGCATGCGCTAGCTATAATAATGAAAATACTTGGCTCTGACTTTAGACCCTATGTACATAACCCAACGCAAATTGAAGCATGGATTACTGAACAAGGTTTTAAAAAGATATTCCAACAACAAACAACAATTTGGTTAAGCCAAGTTTATCAAAAATAAAACAAGAGATTCCCATGCGCGGCTTTGTACCAGCAGACCCACATACTAATGTATCAACCCTAGAATTCGCCGTTGTTTATGCGCCACGCAGAAAAGCAAATCGCAACCGAATTCCTCAGAGCTGTGTTGAACTTAAAGAAAACAAAGAAGAGGCTTTGTCGCAGTCCAATCCCGAATCTAAACGCTATGCCGCACAAGTTTTGGGTCCATCAAAATCGTCCGAAGGCCAATATATTTTTTACGTTATGGAATGGCTTGAATAAATAATTATTGCGACTTAAACGTTGTTTGCCAAGCTGCATGACGTTTGATTTTTCGAAGCGCTTTATGCAGTAATGATTTCCCCGGATCGCGCTGATGCCATGTTGAAGCACCAGACGGATGCGGTAAGGGAATAACATCCACTACATGCTCATAATATTCAACTGAAAATGATTGACCAATAATCTTATCCAGCTTATCCACTGTCATTAACTGACTTATCGCTAATTTACCCACGGGAATAATTAAGGATGGTTGCAAGATTTTCACTTCATTTCCCAACCATTTTGAACACTGCTTTATTTCTTGTTTATCAGGAACACGATCTCCACCTTTTACGATGCCCTTTACTATCTTCTTACCAGGGAAACAGCGGCAAATAGCAGTCATATAAACTGCATTTCGAAAATCTTCTTCATTTACATCCAACGTAGCAAACCATTTAAATAATGTTTTTCCTGCTGTCCAAGCAAAGGGTTTACGAATATCGCGTTCTTTTATACCTGGCGCTTGCCCTATTAACAATATTTTAGACATCACCGGGTTACCCACAACAGGTTCACTTTGCATGTTTTCACAAAGATTACATTTAAGAATGTTTTGTTGGAGTTTTTTTAATGCAAGCTGCGACATATAAATTAGGAATATAATGGAGAATACTGCAGAGTATCCTTTTTGTTCAGAAAGTCACATAGAGCGACAACGTAATAAAAATAGCTTACGGTTCATACTTCTTAACCAACACACCTTCATCACCACAACAAGACGCGGCACATTTTTTAATAGCATGAATGGATTCAGCATCGCCTAACAAAAAATCACTAATCGGCAAATTATCTGTTGCACAATCACAACCTTTATCGTCGTATTTGTATACATTAGTAAGTCCAATATCAATAGCCGCATCATATGTTTGCTTCATAATAAGTGATGGTGTTGGCTCAATATGGCTTAACTTATAAGCGGGGAAAAACTTGGTAATATGCCAAGGGCTATCTTCACCCAAATTTTCTTTAATCCATTTAGCGATGTTAGTTAGCATTTCTAAGTTATCATTTTTTGTTGGAATAATGTTTGTTCGTGTTTCCACATGAATACCTAACTCATGTGCTTTTTTAATCGATTGTAAAACGTCATTAACAGAAGATTTACGACAAACGTCTTTATAAAAATCATCATCAAAACTCTTAATATCCGAACACAACACATCAATATAAGGTGCAACAACTTCTAAGGCTTCATCTGTCACAAAGCTATTAGAGACATATAAAATATATAATCCTTTTTCTTTTGCGATCTTCGCAACATCAACAATATATTCTAACCAAACAGCCGGTTCAGAATAGGTAAAAGCAATGCCTTGCACATTAAAACGTAAAGCTGTCTCAACGAGCTCTTCTGGAGTAACATAAGCTGCAGTTGATTGACCTTTCGCTAAATCATCTAACGCGGTAACGCCCCATGAAATATCCAAATTATGGCAACCATCACAACGAAAACTGCAACCATAACTACCAACAGATAAAACTTTTGTACCGGGTCTAAAATGTTTAACCGGTTTATCTTCGATGTTATCCACATCTATAGCCGATATAATGCCGTAAGATAGGTTATATAACGTTCCTTCGCGATTAACATGCGCTTGACAAAACCCACGTTGCCCATGACTTAAACGGCAACGCCATAAACATAAATTACATCGCGTGGTGCCATCTTCTAACTTCTCTTGAAGCATCGTTTCAACAAGTTGATAATTTTCTGGTCGAGCTTCAATATTACTCATATTTATATTCCACTAATTTAATATTACGGTTTCTGGTTTGTAAGTACCCACATTGGCGCAACAACAACATTCAAACAACTATATGCTTTACGCAATGCGGTTTCGACTTGAGAAAAACTTGGTGCTTTTGCAAAAACAAAACCAAGATAACTATTGCCATCGGGTAATGGAATGAGTTCATATCCATCTCTTAGTTGAATATTAATATCTTCAATAAACTCAACTTTATTTGCTTCTAATAAACCTTCTACACGTTTTAAAATACCTTGCGATGGCACAGGTATCATTAATACACCCGCTGCGATATCTGAAAACATCGAGTTCGAAGGCTCACCAATAGCCTGCTTTAAAACAATGTCTTCTAACGAACAACCTAAACCGTATTCCAATATATCGCTACACAATCCACCAATAGTTCGTGCAGCCATTTCAATTAAGTATACGTCTTGTTCACGTAGTCGACACTCCGCATGTACTGGGCCAGTTTTAACACCATAGGCTTCACAGGCAGACTGCACAACGCTCACAACCTTATCTATTTTTGTTTGCTCTAAACGCGTCGGCGTTATATAAAACGTTTCTTCAAAATAAGGGCCATGCAAAGGTTCAGGCTTATCAAAAATAGTAAGCAACTTAAACTTACCTTTTTCAACGATGCCTTCAACAGCAATTTCGTCACCATGGATATACTCTTCCAGCAAAACCCATTGCTGCTCATCTTTTTCTAAATCTGTGTTCTTACCTAAAATATGTTTAACGCGTTGTACTGCGTTAACCAATTCAGTTTGATTGTTAACCCGAATCACCCCGCGACTTGCAGATAGTGCAACGGGTTTAACGACTATAGGAAAAGCCATGTCAGTAAAAATAAAATCTTTATGTGAAGCTAGTTCTAATAAAGCCTCTATATTAAACCGCTTATAGTTTGGTATCGGCGTACTATGAGATTTTAAAGCATCTCGTGCTAAATCTTTCCGCTTTGCTAATCGTGCCGCATTTGCATCGTTATGTGCTAAACCATGATGCTGCGCAACCTTTGCTGCCAATTCAACAACTGAATCATCTGTACCAATAACTGCGACAATATTAGTATTTGCAGTTTGTTTAAGAATTTTTTCAAGAGCGAGATCGGGTTGTGAAAATCGTACGTGCAGACCTTGAGCATATTCAGAAACAATTGAATACTCGCCTTCAGAGACAATAACAACAACTAAATTTAACCGTTCAGCTGCTTGAAGATACCGCATGGTTCGATAACTACCATGCGGCGCAATTAATAAAAGAGTTTGTTTTACAGAATGTGTCTGACGTACTGATTGAGAAATAGGTATGACAGACATTATCTAAGTTGAGATGCAGAGTGATACAAAAAAGTAAATGCTTACTTAACCACCACCGCAACCAGAACAACCACCTGAACCACCAACCGCTTTAAAAACATTATTAAAAACAAATGATGCATTTAATCCATCATTGGTGTAATCAATATCACAGCCATTAAGATAAGAAAGAGCAACCGCATCAACAACAACTTTGAAACCGTCGCCTTCTAAAACTTTATCATGTGGATTAATTGTTTCAGCATAAGTCATGCCGTAAGTCATACCGCCACAACCACCACCAGAAACAAATACACGAATACCTTCAATAGGGTCCTCAGATGAGCCAATTAAACCCGCTAGCTGCTCACCGGCTGTTGCTGATACTTTTAGCTCATCACCAATGCTTGTATTAAATTCTGCAACGACTGCATTCATCTTCATTCTCCTCAAACTGATAAAATTGTTTTCAACTAAATATAATAGTATAAATAATACCATATATTCTGCATTCAACCGTCTATTGAATAATAAAACTTACTATTTCCCCTTGTAATTCAAGGTTATATCTCTTTCAGCAGGGTTGACCTACGTACAGCCATCTGGATAATAGCATCTCATAATCTATCAACTATTTTTTACTAACGTATATCCTATGACGATGTAGTTGTTTAAACTACATTTTCTAATTTTGAGGTAATAATTATGTCACGTACCGTTTATTGTCAGCACCTAAATAAAGAAGCCGAAGGCTTAGAATTTGTTCCAATGCCAGGTGATTTAGGTATACGAATTTACGAGAATATTTCGAATGAAGGTTGGACTAAATGGTTAGAACGCCTCACCTCAATTATTAACGAAAATGGCCTTAATACAGCCGATCCAGCGTCTATCCAAATAATTGAACAACACATGTTAGGCTTTTTATTTGGTGAAGGTGAAATGGGAAGTCTTCCTCAAGGTTTCCAAGCTAAAGGTGGTAAATAATATCATCCATACCGATATTTAACTGATGAAATTTTGTAACCAATGCGGCCAACGCGTCGAGTTAAAAATACCTGCTGGCGACAACCGTGAACGCCATGTTTGTGGCCACTGCAATACCATTCATTACCAAAATCCAAACGTTGTCGCTGGCTGCTTGCCGGTATGGGAAGATAAAGTCCTCCTCTGCAAACGTGCTATTGAACCCCGTCACGGCTTTTGGACCTTACCGGCAGGTTTCATGGAAAATAATGAAACACTGGAACAAGCCGCTACCCGGGAATCCGTTGAAGAAGCCAACGCAAATTTAGAAATAAACCATTTATACACCGTTATTAGTTTGCCGCATGTGAATCAAATTTATATGCTCTACCTCGCCCAATTGAAAGATTTAAATTTCTCAGCCGGCATCGAAAGTTTAGACGTTAAACTATTTACCGAAGAACAAATCCCTTGGGACAACCTCGCATTTAGAACAATCGATTTTACGCTTAAACGTTATTTTGAAGATAGAAAACAAAACCATTTCCCTCTGCATAGTAGTTTTTTAGAAAAACACAATCGCTATCAAAAATAGCTGCCTTCCCTTTTAAATAGCAATCTAAAAACCCTTTCCTTTATGCTTAAATTCACTAATCTTTCGTTACGCCGCGGCACAAAAGAATTACTGCATAACGTTAATATTACCGTTCATGCAGGGCAAAAAGTCGGTATTACAGGTGGCAATGGCGTTGGCAAATCTAGTCTGTTTTCTTTAATACTCGGCAAACTCCAGGCCGATGAAGGTGACGTAAGTTACCCAAAAAATGTTAAGACGGCACACGTTGCACAAGAAACACCGGCGCTTGATAGAACAGCCATCGATTACGTATTGGACGGGAACATTGAACTTCGGGAGTTAGAAAATAAAATCAAGCTTGCCGAAGAAAAAAATGATGGCGAAGCACTCGCACATTATTATGGCGATATGGAATCGATAGGCGGTTATACCGCCAATAGTGAAGCCGCCACATTAATGCATGGTCTCGGTTTTAGTTCAGAACAAGAAATGCATCTCGTTAAAAGTTTTTCAGGTGGTTGGCGAATGCGCTTAAACCTAGCGCAAGCACTAATACGTCGTTCTGACATGTTATTGCTAGACGAGCCTACCAACCATCTAGATCTCGATGCAGTTATCTGGCTTGAAAATTGGTTACGCCAATACAAGGGCACCTTGTTACTCATATCGCACGATAGAGATTTTCTCGACAACGTTGCAACGCATATCGCTCATATGGAACACCAACTTATCCATTATTACACAGGCAATTACTCCGCTTTTGAAATTAGACGCGCTGAACATTTAGCAACACAACAAACAGCTTTTGAAAAACAACAACGTGAAAGACAACACATGCAAAAATTTGTTGAGCGTTTCAAAGCAAAAGCAACAAAAGCAAAACAAGCACAAAGTCGTGTTAAAGCACTCGAACGAATGGAGCTCATTGCCCCAGCACATGTTGATTCTCCCTTTAACTTTCAGTTTAAAGTAGCCGAAAAAATTCCCAACCCATTAGTTAACCTAGATGAGGTCAATGCTGGCTATAAAGAAATAACCATACTCGATAGCGTTAAATTTATTATTCATCCAGGTGATCGTATCGGTTTGCTTGGGCATAATGGTGCGGGTAAATCGACCTTAATCAAACTTATTGCCGGTGAGTTATCCGCTCAACAAGGAAAACTCATACTCGCAAAAGAACTAAAAACAGGCTACTTTGCACAACATCAATTAGAGCAACTTGACCCCAGTGCCAGCCCCTTATTACACTTACAACGCATCGACTCGAAAGCCACCGAAAGTGATTTACGAAAATACCTAGGTGGTTTCGCTTTTAATAATGATATGGCACTTGAACCCGTCGCGCCATTTTCAGGCGGTGAAAAAGCACGTCTAGTATTAGCTTTATTGGTTTACCAAAAACCCAATCTGCTTTTACTTGACGAACCAACCAACCACCTTGATTTAGAAATGCGACATGCACTCACCGTTGCGATGCAATCCTTTGAAGGTGCAATGATAATCGTATCGCATGATCGTCATCTATTACGTACCGTAACAGACTCATTCTTCTTGGTTGCAAAAGGTAAGGTATCGCCTTTCGATGGCGACTTAGATGACTATAGGCAATGGATAAGTGATGAAAATAAACAGCAGAAAGAATTTACATCTACATCTAAATTAACAACAACCCCAACAACACCAAGAGTCACTAGCGCAGAAATACGCCAAAAAATAAAACCGTTGCAAAATAAACTTAAAAACTTAGACCAGCAGTTAGAAAAACTAACGACAAAAAAAGTGGGACTCGAAAAAGAATTATCAAACGATTCAGTTTACGCACCTGAAAACAAAAACACGCTTGAAAATTTATTATTAGAACAAAATAACATTAATGAAAAATTAGCATCGGTGGAAAGCGAATGGATGGACGTTAGTGAAACATTGGAAAGTTTAAATAGTTAGCAATATCTGTTTTATAAATTTTGCTCCCAACCTAATAAAATTTTATCTCTTGTTGTTGTAAGTCGAGAATACAAATCATTAACACGCTCAACATTATTACCGGCAATAGCATCTTCCATTTCGCGACAAATATCCGTTAGCTGCATAAAGCCAAAGTTACCTCCCGCCCCTTTTAAGCGATGAGCTACTGATTTAAGGCTTGTGTAATCTTTCGATTTAACTGGCTCTGTAAATTCCTCAATAAATGCCGGCAACAACACCATAAATTTTCCAACAAGTTTTGTATAACGCGCTTTATCCTTGGTGATTAAACTGGAAATAATAAAATCGACATCTTGCCCCATGAGTTCCCTTTTACGTTTTACTTAAAATAAGCAAGTATAAGATTAGCTAAACTATTTTGAGAATCAAACTTACCAGCATCAATATTCACGACAAAAGAAGTATATCGATATAATCTAATGTGATTCTTAAAATGTCATATTGTGATAAACGTCACGTTGAATAATCGCCCTTACACTCTACTTAATATGGTATCTTTAATAGAATAAAATTTAAGCACATCAACATCTGGCGTATAAAATGTTAGAACTTACCGAGAGTTTAAACAGCTTCCAACATCGTTCACCTAAACTATACCTAGGTTTCGTTGTTTTTATTGCGATGATAGGAGTTTCAATTCTCGCCCTTTTGCCAATTCTCAGTATAAATTTCTTTATCGCCACACTTATTACTTTATACACGACCATTATTTCACAAATCCAAGCTTTAACTGAGCTCGCTAATATTCTATACCAAGCGCCGCTGGCTGCATTATTCGCTTACTTAAGTTATCAGTTCATTACACTGCAACTTGATACCCCTAAGGCATCTGAAATATATGTTTCAATTAATAAAAAGAAAGCGCCGAAACTTATCTCTCTAATTGAAGAAATGGAACAACATTTTAATATCGATAAAATCAATAATATTATTATCACCGATCAATACGATATCTCTGTCCATATCACCCCCTATTACGGTATCCCTAAGTTAGGAGAAACTAGCTTGCAAATAGGCCTACCGCTTATGCAAACCATATCAGCAAAACAATTTAAAGCTTTACTCGCTCGTCGAATCGGCCAACTATCTTTTAAAACACAGCGAGTAACAAATAAAATATATTTTTTCCGTGACCAAGTTAGTCAGTATTTAAACGCTTGCCAAAATACAACGCACTGGTCATTTAAGCCGTTTTATTATTTTCTCAAATATTATAAAAGAATATTTAATGCTATTTCTTTCTATGCGATTAGAATGGATGAATTAAAAAACGACGAATATGCCACTGAAATGATAGAGGGAAAGTCTTACGCTCAAACTTTGTCACAAACCATTATTGCGAGTCATTACCTTAAGACTATTTTTTGGATGTCGATGTATAAGTTACAACGACAGTATCCCAATAAAACTATTTTCCCGCACGCTAATATGACAATCTCTTTCACACAAAGCATTGTTCCAAGTGAATCGGAAAAATTAATTGATGAACAGTTCCAAAAACTGTCGGACTTCCAATCAACCACTCCCTTGTTACGTGCGCGACTAAAACTATTAGGGCACGAAAACTACAGCATGCCATTACCATTAGATAATACTGCTGCCATATTTTATTTAGACTCTGCGCTACCCAGAATAACAAAAATTTTTGACAAATTATGGCTTCAACGTTTACAAATCCAACGCGAAACATCATCATCCCTTACCAGCAACGAGCAACGCCTTAATACCTTAACTTCCAAGATTTCTGAACAAGCACTTTCCGCAGAAGAAACATGGGAACTCGCTGTTTTAACTGAAAAAATTAAAGGCTATCATGCCGCTATACCAATCTATAAAAAGATAATTGAACGCAATCCATTGCATGCCAAAGCCATGTTTGCTATTGGCAGAATTTTACTTTCTTATAATGATGAAACCGGTATTAGTGCTATAAATAAAGCAGTATTCTTAGAACCCACAATGAAAAAAACCGCTGATGAACTTATTGCTCGCTATCAAGCACGTGTCGAGAATAAACTTGAAGAAGCGGATGAATTATTCGCCTAATCCTTATTTGCTTCGCCCATATCAAATAGTACATTAAATAACTTATACTTAGCCTCATGCTATCCCGTACATTACTTTTACTTATTCTTTTAGTTAGTTATTCTCAAATATCGCTAGCTTCATCACACCAGCAATATTGGCACAAACAATATTGGGACATAATGGGGACGCGTGTTGGTGTCGAACTTTGGCATAAAGATACAACAACCGCTCTTACCGCTATTAAGAAAGTCCGTAGCGAAATGGACAGAATTGATAAGCTAATGAGTCCTTACATCGAAAACAGTGAACTTTCGTTAATTAATCGCACTGCTGCACAGCATCCCATAAAAATAAGCCCAGAACTTTTTGGCCTTATACAAGAAGCGCAGAATATAGCGAAACAATCAAATGGTACCTTTGATATCACATTTGCAAGTGTTGGTTATTTATATGATTATCGTAAACAACAACGACCTAACCAAAAAGCTATCAAACAGAATTTACCGCAAATTAATTATAAAAATATTCAGCTTTTCCCCAAAACATCTAAAATTTTTTTCAAACAACAAGGTGTTCGAATAGATCTAGGCGGTATTGCAAAAGGTCATGCAGTAGACCGCTCTATTAACATTTTAAAAAAGTTAGGCATAAAACACGCTCTAGTGAGTGCCGGTGGTGATAGCCGCTTACTTGGCGACAAAAGGGGTAAACCTTGGATAACGGGCATCCGTCACCCAAGAGATAAAAAGAAATATATTGCGATCTTACCGCTTGAGAATACGGCCATATCAACATCAGGCGATTACGAGCGCTTTTTTATTGAGGATAATGTGCGCTATCACCATATCATTCAACCTAGCACCGGCTATTCAGCAGACAAAAACCAAAGTGTGACTATCATTGGTCCTAATACAACCCGTACTGACGCGCTATCCACTACCCTTTTTGTAATGAATACCGATGATGCGCTCAAATTAATCAATAATCTCCCGCTATATGAAGCCATTATTATCGACAAATTAGGTCTGTTACACTTCTCTTCAGGCTTAGAACCCCCGATTAAAAATTAAAGAAAACGTATAAATGTTAACCAATTAACGTAAAATAACAACCACCGTCACAAAATTGACCATACAAATATAATGTTGTTTGATTGTGTGACCGGGCTAACAGCGGCAAATCCAATAAACCTCTAAATTTATTACAATTTCAGCACAAACGTTGATATCTACGTCAATGTAAGCAGGGTCAAAGCGGTACAAGTCTGAAAGATAATATTGTATTCAGCCGTATAGAATATAACTGAATTCATGAGTTTTACACAAAGGGGAACAAATATGTCTAGGTTTAATCAGAAAATACTTTTGCCTATTTTCGCAGCAACGATCACAAGTTTATTAGTATCTTGTGGCGGCGGCAGTGGCGAGGGTGCTAGTGGCAGCACCGATAGTAAAGTTGTCATTGAAGGCGATAAACCTATAGCTTATGTTGAACGCAGCTCAAACACGACGGGCAACCCTACCGACGCGTCAACCTGCTCTGCTGGTGGACGACTATTAATAAGAAAACTATCCTCATCTAGCTCAAGCGCTTCCGATGTGACTTCACATCTTACCGGCGAAAATGGCGACGTATCAGATTTAGAGGTTTCCTACGACGGTACAAAAATTCTATTTGCTATGAAACTAAATTGTGGTTCTGGCACTTGGGATATTTACGAATACGATTCAACTAAAGCAACAAGCGCGACTAACCCTAGTCGAATTATTACTGACGATACCGAAGCAAACAAAGGTAACGATATTGATCCAGCCTATGTGCCACGCGATAGCGGTGACTTAATTGTATTTAGCTCTAACCGCCAAACACGTTCACAAGAATTAATGACCGCAAATAATATTGAACCATACAAATACCGAGACGAATACGAACGTGAACGCGTATCGGTTTTACATACTATGAATGCTAATGGCACCGGTATTCGCCAAATTTCATTCAACCAAAGTCATGACCGCAACCCAACCGTTTTAGCAACCGGCGAAATTATGTATTCCCGCTGGGATCATGTGGGAGGTCGTAACCAATTTAGTATTTTCACCACCAATCCAGACGGTACCAATATGTTTGTATTTTATGGTGCACATAGCCCAGGCAATAGTTTCTTACACCCGCGTCAACTTCCTGATAATAAAACAATTGTTAGCAGCTTAATGCCTTTATCTCGCACCAAAGAAGGTGGTGCGCTAATGCTCATTAACGCCGAGGACTGCTCAGAAAATAATGATTGCGATAGCAGTGTGGCTGGCAGCGCACAAACACATGCAACCGAACAAGAAATGAATTTTGGCCGAGGCATCTCAACATTTGGCCGCGCAACCGACCCTTATCCTCTTTATGACGGAACAAATCGTTTACTAGTTAGTTGGGCAGCGTCTTGTTCAGCAATCGATATAGAAAAGTGCCCTAAAGAGCTCAACCTTGCCACAAATGAAGAAGATGCAACTGAAGGTACGCCGCAATATGGTATCTACATGCTTGATATGACAACAAAAGACTTGGATATTATTGACGTAGGTACTGAAGGCAAAGTTTTACGAAGTCCTGTAGCGCTAATATCTAGACCAAAACCAAATGGTATTGATGACAAAACACTCGATGCCACACTTGCAGCAAAAGACAATGGCGTTGGTATTTTAAATGTTAAAAGTGTTTACGACACCGATGACCGTGGCCGCATGGGTAGCGCTGCTTTAATGAGTGGCGAAAGCATTCCACAAACAGGTGGCGTTGCGGATATTGCTGCAATGAAAGATCCAACCAATAGCAATTATAAAACACGCCCAGCACGCTTTATTCGTATCACTAAAGCGGTTCCTACGCCTTCTGGCATGGGGCAAGACGACATGGGCGAAACCATGTTTGAAATGCAAGAAGTTGTTGGCTACACCGAAATTGAACCTGATGGCTCGTTCAAAATTGAAGTACCGGCAGACACACCATTAGCGATTACCGCACTCGATTCAGAAGGTCGCGCATTCCAAGTTCATACAAACTGGATTCAAGTTAAACCTGGTGAAACTCGAACGTGTAATGGTTGCCATTCGTCTCGTCGTGGTAGTGCTATTAATGTGAACCCTATTGCGGGCAGTCACCCTAATACTAATTTTGCAGGTAGCGGTAACGAAACAATGGCGGAAACGCGTTTCAATGCTGACTCTACAAACTATCCACTTTTAAAAACAGATATAATTCATAGTGATGTATGGGCAACAACTGCCGCTCAAGAAACTGACGATATCACTATTAACTATGGTTCATTAACAACGACAGCACCTGCAAATGGTGTTGTGAACTACACTGAGCACGTTCAGCCTATCTGGGAAGCAACACGAACAAATACATCTGGCTCGACATTCACAGCAGGTGCTATTTCAATTGCTAACGGAAATACATACAGCTGTACAACATGCCATAATGCAAATACTCCTGATAATGAAGCCGATGTTACATTCCAACAAACCGCCGGCTTAGACTTAAGTGGTACAACGGGTGCGGCAGGTTATCTCACCTCATATAGTGAGTTAATGGTTGGCGATCCTAAGCTTGATGCTAATGGCTTACCTACAATAACAATTGCAGCTGATGGCGACATAAGAATAGAAAGAGAACGATCTCTGGTTTCTGTTGCTCTTTCGCGCAGCAGTATATTATCTGCAGTCCTTTATAATGCTCCTTTAAAAGCAGGTGACCGCCAAATTACGAAGAGCGGCGTACTTACTGATGAAGCAATAGGCGATATTAGCGTAGATCACTCAACGATGACCAATAGTTCAGAACGACGTGTTATTAATGAATGGATTGACCTTGGCGGCCAATACTATAATACTGCCTTTGGTCCGGATGCCAACTCAAATGGTATTCAAGACCAATCTGAATTACGCTCTCCACCTTCTGGGTTAAGTGAATCAGTCTTTAGTGCATCTGTACAACCAATCTTGATGTCTCGATGTGCAGGCTGTCATCAAGCCTTTGGTGATAATGGTGCAACAGGTGATGTTAACGCTGAATTCTCACGTAATCGATTTGTCCTAACCGGCAATGAAGAAGGTGACTTTAATATAACAACAACCATGATTACTGACATAACCGATCCGGCTAACAGTAATTTACTAACAAAGGCTTCATCCACTGATAGTTCTGTGCACCCTCAAATTAGTAACGGGGCTGGTGGTACACAAGCTGTATTGCCAAGCTCAGATGCTGATTACACTACTATCAGTAATTGGATTCAATAAAATAAAAATAAAAGAAAGTGAAAGCTTATGTCGTATCAAGCTACACCACGCATTGTTATTGTATGTTTAACCCTTTACAGCTTGTTTTTATTAACAAGCTGTAAACAGGTTGAAAACTCAGAAAATACTGGCGTACAAACACTTAGTTTCAGCACATTTACTGGTTCAGTCAATTCAATATTTGATACTGACATAGGCGGTAAAACGTGTTCTGCAAGTGGTTGCCATAATATAAATGGCGGTTCCGGTGGTTCATTCAAAATTTATAGCAATGCAGTTACAACAGCCGAACTCACAGCCAATTTTATTTCAGCAAAGTCTTTTGCAAATCTTGTAACACCGTCACAAAGTAAATTACTGCTTGAACCGTTAACCGGTATATTTTCCAGTGTTGGTAGTCATGCTGGCGGTGATATTTTCACCAATGGTGATGCTAATTACACCATTATATTTAACTGGATTAATAGCCCCATTTCACCATAATGAAAATACAAACACCCTTCACATCGATTTTATTCGTACTACTTTTCCTTACCTCGCTACCCAGCTTTTCAGCCGAAGAAAAAGAGCAGTTTGATGAGTTTCAAAAAGTCACCATAGCAGAAGCTTATATTGAACTTCACACAGGCCCAGGTAGTGGCTTTCCTATTTTCTATGTTGAAGAGCGTGGCAGATACATTCAGATTATTAAACGGAAAACAAACTGGTTTAAAGTACACACCGAATCAGGAAAAATTGGCTGGGTTAAACGCGCACAACTTGAAAAAACATTAACCCAAGCGGGTGTTAAAAAATCATTCAAAGATATTTTATTCGACGACTACATAAAAAGCCGAGTGGAATTTGGTATTGCAGCAGGACAATTTGAAAGTGAACAAAGCTTTACAATAAGAGTGGGTTACAAAATCATACCGAATTTAAGTTTCGAGTTTGCTTACACCAAAATAGCAGGGACATTTTCCAGTTCAACACTTTATCAAGGTAATTTTGTTCTACAGTTATATCCTGACTCTCGCTTCAGTCCCTTTCTTCTCGTTGGTTATGGCATATTTGAAAATGTTCCAGCCTCATCACTCGTATCAGGCAGTAATGCTTCTTTAGATATGGGTAATGCGGGCATCGGAGTCAAATATTATCTCAGTGACCAATTTTATTTTCGTGCAGATGCTACTACCTATGTTGTTCTTGTCGGCGATAATAGAAGTGAAGAATATACACACTTTAATGGCGGATTTTCCTTCTTCTTTTAACCGAATGATATGACAATAATTATGAAAATACTTTTACCTATAATGTTTCTAAGTTTACTCCCTGCAAATACTGCTTTTGCAGCCGAACCAAAACGCGAACTACAAACACAATCCGAACAAGTCATTAAACCTGAAATTGAACGTAGAACTATCGTTATTCCCAACATCGATACGGAAAATTTTGAAGTAGGCGCCTTTTACGGGCAGTACAACATGGAAGACTTTGGTACAGGTAACGTAATCGGCTTCAGGGTTACTTACCACATTACCGAACGTGCATTTATAGAAGGTACTTTTGGTAGCACTGAAATTTCAGATACCACTTTTCGTCGAATTCTTCCGGGCGGCTTGTTTCCAAGTGAAAACGAAACGCTTGAATATAACTACTTCATTGTTGGTTATAATTTGTTTCCAGGCGAATTTTTTCCTTTCGAAGGCGTAGCATGGTCAAGCGCTTTCTATCTCGTTGCCGGAGCCGGTAATACATCATTCGTTAACAAAGATCATAGTACTATCATACTTGGTGGTGGCTTTAGAATATTACCTAAAGATTGGCTTGCTATACATATGGATGCACGTAGACACTCCTTCGAATCAGATATTACAGGAACGACAAAAGTTATTAATAACCTAGAACTAAGTGTAGGACTGTCCATTTATTTTTAAAATAGAGAACACTGACACATGAAAAATACAATCTATACAATAGTCGTATCCCTAAGCATTCTTTTTAGTGGTTCGACCAACAGTGCAAGCCTTAATCAAGTCTCACCAGACTTTACGTTATCGTCTTCAACGAAACAAAACATTCGACTCGCTGAATTAAGGGGTCAAGTGGTCATGATTAATTTTTGGGCAACATGGTGCAATCCTTGTCGAGTTGAAATACCGCATCTACAAAAAATTTATGCTCAGTATAAAGACATAGGTTTCACCATACTTGGCGTAAATATCGACAAAAATAAAACAAAAGCTCATAAAATGGCTCGTAACCTAGGAGCAAAATTTCCAATTTTGTTTGACAACACTCAGAAAGTTAGCAAATTATATGCAATAAAGACGATGCCATTAACATTACTAGTCGATCGTGACGGTAAAGTTCGAAAAATATACCAAGGCTACAAACCCGGTTATGAAAAAAAATATGCAGCTGATATCCGAAAACTTTTACGAGAATGAAAATGTTAGAAAAATATCATATAAAAACAGTCTCAACGAATAAAAATATTTGCACCGTAGTACTTTTATTATCAGTTGTTTTACTTAGTGGGTGTTCATCTTGGGAACCATGGGTTCAACCTTACGAGCGAGAAATTTTAGCTGATCCTATTATGAGTTTTTCAAGGCAACCCTCCATTGATAGTCATTTTTCTCACGTATATGAAGTTCGTGAAGGTTCTCATGGTGCCGGCACAAGTATAGGCGGAGGTTGTGGTTGTAACTAACCTATCAAAAATGATGTCATTAAATAATTTCACATTAAGAAATAAAATACATTTAAATAAATATATTTTTTTAGTTTTATTACTTTTTTCTCAATCAAACAACGTGATTCAGGCTGCAGTGCTTGCCGACAATCGTGCTGATATCATGACTCATTTTTACACAGGTGGTGGCGTTACCGCTCAAGGCCCCGCTGTTTTAGTTAGAAAAGGAAATGATCGTTCATATTCAGTGTTTGCTAGCTACTATGTGGATAATGTAACCAGTGCATCCATAGATGTCGAAGCACAAGCAAGTGAATACTCTGAGAAGCGTGATGAAATTGCTCTAGGTATCGACTATCTATACGACGATACCATCACCACATTTTCTTATAACAATAGTGAAGAAAGTGATTACTTATCTGATTCATTGAATATCGATATGTCTCAAGAATTTTTTACTGGCATGACAACATTTAATATGGGGTATTCAGTCTCGTCAGATACGGTTAAACGTGTCGACAATGATTTTAGCAGGGAACTCGATCGCTACCGCTACCGCCTTGGTTTATCTCAAGTATTAACAAAAAACTGGATAACCAACGTTAACTATGAAAGTATTTCTGAAAAAGGTTATCTCAACAATCCTTATCGATCTGCACGAGTATTAGGTGCTTATGTTCCTGAGGTATATCCAGAGACACGAACAAGCGAAGCTTATTCTTTTCGTTCACTAACCTACTTTGACTGGCGTGGTTCACTTCGATTTGACTATCGGTTCTATACTGATACATGGGGTATTGAAAGCAATACTTTTGAAGTTGGTGTCAGTAAATATTTAGGTGAGAAAAATATAATTGAATTTGGTGTTCGCTTCTACTCACAAAACAAAGCCAGTTTTTTTAGCGATAACTTTTCTGCTGAAATGGTTTACATGGCTCGAGACAAAGAGCTCAGTACCTTCACCGATACAACCTTAAAAGCAAAGTATAGTTATCACATGTTTGAAAATGACAGCGGTTTCTTTAGTAAAGGGTTATTCACCACATCTCTTAGTTATATTAAATTTGAGTATGATGACTTCACTAATTATCAAACAGGTGCAGCATATTCTTATAATGCTTTCGTCGCGCAAATATTATTATCACTCTGGTATTAAAATACAGGTATAGAGCCATGAATAAAAAAAGTATTCTCTCAGTAATTTTTATATTATTTTCTGTATTCGGTAGTACGCATGCTTATGCAGAGAATGCGGGTGCACCTTCAGACGAATTGCGGTCACTTGATAGCCAGATTCAGTCCTTAAAAAAAGAAGTATTAGATCTTAATCGTGATTTGTTTATGCTTGAAGAAGAATTACTTTTTCCATCTAACACTCAAATATCCGTTTTTGTTTCATTAGATATTGGCAAGCTATTTCAACTTGATTCCGTCCAACTTAGATTGAATGACAAAATTGTTGCCAATCACCTCTATACAAAACGTGAATTAGAAGCGTTAAAACGTGGTGGAGTACAACGTATATTTACGGGGAATTTACCATCAGGCAAACATGAAATAGTCGCTTACTACACAGGCATTGGTCCAAACAATCGTACCTATAAACAAGGTTCAACAACAATTATTGATAAATCAAGTTCAGCGCAATTTGTAGAGCTGAAAATCAGTGATAATACCACTAAACAACAACCTGCCTTTGAAGTTAAGGTTTGGGAATAATAACTACTCAATATGCTTATGCTAAATTATAAATTCATTGCTTCATCAGTCATTAGTGTACTGATGATTAACAGTGTATTTAATTTAGTATTTGCCGATGAACAAAATAGCAAATTGGCTCCTCAAGTCATTAAGGATCTTCGCTACGGAGAAAGCTTATTTAATTTTTATCAAAATAAATATTTTTCATCTATCACCAACCTTATGATAGCTGAAGCAAAAGAACCTATTACCAAACAAGGCAATGAGCCTGAACTTCTAAAAGGTGGGCTTTTCTTAGCATATGGTTTACATAATCAAGCGCACGATATTTTCACCAAGTTAATCAATGCTAACTTACCCGTTTATACACGAGACCGTGCATTTTATTATCTAGGAAAATCTTTTTATAAAAAGTCATATTATGATCGTGCTGTATCTGCCCTAACTAGCGTCACGACAACCCTTCCTAACAATTTTAATGATGAAAGATTACACCTCTTATCCAATATTTATTTACGTCGTGGTCAGTTTGATAAAGCTATTGAACTGTTAGATACATATTCAGATGATAATGAGTGGGGCTACTATGCACGCTACAATATTGGTGTTGCCCTTATTCGAGGAAGAGAATTTGAAAAAGGCATTAATCAACTCCTTCATATCAATGCTTACAATCCAAAAACGGAAGAGATGAACTCCTTAGTTGATAAAGCAAATCTTGCAATTGGTTTCGCTTACATTCGAGCTAACTTGCCCGACCAGGCCCCCAATTTTTTACGTCAAGTAAGGCTTAATGGTCCACTCTCAAATACTGCTCTACTCGGCATTGGCTGGGCATATAGTTCCAGAGACAAACATAAAAAAGCTTTACGTCCGTGGCTTGCATTACAAAAAAGAGAAACCGTAGATACCGCCGTTCAAGAATCCATGCTTTCCGTTCCATACACGCTTGAACAAATAAAATCTGACAAGAACGCGTTAGGGCATTATCAAAATGCAGTTGCACTTTATGATCAAGAATTAAAATCAATAAATTCTGTCATAAATATCGTTGAAGGCGGCGAGTTAATCGCATCATTAACAAAAGTACTGAGTGCAGAAAAAGAAGACGGTAATTTTGAATTAAAAACTCCACCCGTTTCAGTTGCAACACCCTATATTGAAAAACTTATCGCCAAACATGAATTTCAACAAGCCTATTTAAATTTCAGAGACTTATTATTCTTACAAAAAGTTCTCAATCGTTGGACAAACCAACTTCCCGCTTACGAATTAATGTTAAAAGAACGAAAATTACGTTACCAAGATAAGCTTCCTGAAATAAAAAGTGATGCTCGTTTAAATAAAATTAACGCATTAACCCAAGCCACAAATAAATATAGAAAGAAGTTAGACCTAATAGAGCAGCAACAAGATATTCTTGCTTTAGTAACAGCGAAAGAACAAAAAATTATCAATAGATTTAAAAATGCAGAAACTGCTATTGAAAACTTAAAAGATAAACAAGACCTAACAGAACAACAACATAAGTTTAAAATATTGAAGGGTATGCTTATTTGGAAATTATCCCGAGAATATGTACCTCGATTATGGAAAGCCGAAAAACAACTAAAACTAGTTGAATCAGGTTTAACCAAAACTGAAAATGCCACTGCCTCACTCAAAAAAGCATGGCTCTCTGCACCATCTCGGTTTGCGGGATTTAATGAACAAGTTAGTGAAAAGAAAACACGCATTAACCAATTAAAAACCAAACTGAAGCATCTTCTTGGTCAACAACAGCGATTCCTAGTATTAATGGCCATGAGAGAGTTAAATAACAAACAACGCGCACTTAAAAACTATCATGCTCGCGCACGTTTCTCTGTTGCTCGTTTATACGATAAAATTGCATTGTCTAATCCTCAAGAAAATAACGAGGATGAAAATAAATGATGAGATTTACCTCTAAGCCGTTTTTAATCAAAAATATAGTAGCGTCAATAACAACAATCATGCTCATATCTGCATGCGCGACTACTAGACGCGACGCACCAACCATTGCAAGTCTGGAAGAAAAAGAACTCATTATTAATGAAATTAAAATTCAACCAATTGAACGAAAGAATGTAATCGCTAAATACAAAGAGTTTTTACGTAGTGTTCCTGTTGAAGATATATATAGTGATGCTCAAAGACGATTAGCGGATCTAGAACTAATGTCTGGTGAAGACAAAACAGTCTCTGATGATAACCCTCTTTCACCCTCAGGGAAGCAACAACTACGTTCAGCAATTAAGCAATATAATCGTTACTTACGGACACACAAAAATTCAAAAGAAAATGAACTCGTGCTTTATCAATTAGCAAAAGCTTATTCACTGCTGGCACAAGCTGAAAAGGAACAACAAACTCTTAACCGACTTAAAAAAGAATTCCCGCAATCAAAGTATAGCGATGAGGTAGACTTCCGACGCGGTGAAACTTATTTTGTCTTAGGAAAATATAAACAAGCAGGTTTGGCATATCTAGATATTGTTAACAATAACAAAAAATCTTTATTTTATGAAAAAGCAATATATAAATACGGCTGGACTCTTTTTAAACGTAACAAATATCCTCAAGCGCTTAAACAATTCATGGCTTTAATCGATATTAAAAATACTCAAGGAAAGTTAGGACGTGTCAGCTTATCTCCCAGTATTAGCCGAAGTGAGAAAGAACTACTTAATGATACTTTGCGTGTGACTAGCCTCACATTAACCTATCAAGATGGTGCTCGTACGCTCACTCGAGCACTTAAAGCATCCGGTAAAAAGCCCTATGAACCCCTTTTATACCGAGCCTTAGGTAAGTTATATCAGCACAAAGATCGTGTTATCGATGCGGCAGAAACATATATGGCTTATGTTAAACGAACACCTAATGATCCTGATGCACCCATATTCCACCAAGATGCCATTGCCGCATATAAGAAAGGAGGATTATCAAAACTTGTCATTCAATCTAAAGGTGAGTTCATTGAACGCTATAATACTAAAAGCTATTATTGGCGGACACAAAATAATGAAAAACGTGATTTTGTAAAACCATTACTCGCCATACATATTAAAGATCTTGCCACACACTTTCATGCAACCGGCAGAAAATCACGCAAGCGCAGCGATTATCGTATTGCGGCAAAATGGTATGGCGAATTCATTACGATGTTCCCCAATGATAAAACAAGCCCAAATATGAATTTTTTACTTGCTGAATCTCTCAATGAATCAGGACAGTATGAAAAGGCAATTAGTGAATTTGAAAAAACAGCTTATGGATATGCAACACATAAGAAGAGCGCCGAAGCTGCATACGCAGCCATTCTAATTTATCCTAAGTTACAAAATGTCATTAAAACTTCTAAAGATGCAAAATTACAGAAAAATCGTAAACAACTTATCTTTACATGGCAACAAAAATCTATTGCAAGCACATTATTGTTTAGTGAAAAATTCCCACAAGATAAACGCGTATCGTCTGTGCTCGCTAAAACAAGCGAAACGCTTTATGCACATAAAGATTACAACAGAGCCAATCAAACAGCTCGCATATTACTGAAAAAGAAATCTAAAAATACATCTGCACGAGATGCACGAACAGCATGGATCATTATTGGTCATTCTGAATTTGCACTCGCCAATTACATTGAGTCAGAAAAAGCCTATAAACAGGTATTACGCCGCACGACAAAAACAAGTAAATACTATAAACCTATGCGCAAACGTCTTGCCGCTAGCATATATAAACAAGGAGAGTTAGCTAGAACAAATGGTACATCAACTCTTGCAATCTCACATTTTTTACGTTTACAAAAAGTCACCCCGAATTCACCATTAGTGGCGACAGCACAATACGACGCAGCATCACTTCTAATAAAGGAAGGGAAATTAAAGCAGGCCTCACGCATTCTAGAAAGATTTAGAAAAACACATCGAAAAGATAAAAAATTACAATTAGGTGTGACAGAAAAGCTTGCATTTATCTATACAGAGACGAAACAACATTCTAAAGCTGCACGTGAAATTGAAACATTACTAAAAACAAATGGAGATGCAAACTTTAAACGCAGTATGACTTTACAAGCAGCAAACCTATATATAAAAGGCGGCAATAAACAAAATGGTGTGCGTTTATATAAAAACTATATAAAGAAATACCCGCTTCCACTCGCTGAATCTATGGAAGCACGAAATACTCTCGCTGAGCACTATAAAAAAACACGTCAACTTAAAAAGTGGGGGCATTGGTTGCGTAAAATTATAAAAGCTGACGCCCGAGGTGGCCGTCAACGGTCAGATAGAACAAAATTTCTTGCAGGGAATGCGACACTGGTCTTAGCGAAGCCACTGCGCACACAATATAATAGAGCTAAACTCAATATTCCATTAAAGAAAAGTTTGAAAAATAAAAAACGATTAATGCAAAAATCTATCAAAGCATATGAGCAAGCGCTTAATTATAAAATTGCAGACGTATCTACTTCAGCAACTTACCAAATAGCTGAAATATACAATGATTTTGCACGCGCATTAATAAAATCACAACGTCCAAAAGGCTTATCTTCCGATGAAAAAGAAGAATACGGTATATTGCTGGAAGAACAAGCCTTTCCGTTTGAAGAAAAAGCAATAAATATTCATGTTGCTAATGTTAAGAATGTAACTCAAGGCGTATATAATGACTGGATTAAGAAGAGCTTAAAACAGTTATCGAGATTACAACCCGCACGATATGCTAAAACTGAAAAGGTGGAACGTTTTGTTGACTCAATTCACTAATTGCATTCAAACATCAACTAAAAATATTCTATTAGTTATATTTTGCGGTGTATTGTTATCGGGTTGCTTTGCAACCTCTCCTACAAAAAAAGACTATGGTCCTGTCGCACCAAAGGCACAGGCAGCCTATCAACGTGCCGTATTAGCTATGAAATCAGGCCAAACAAAACGTGCATTACAGTTATTTAACTCTATAAGTAAAAAATATCCTGGTTTTGCTGGACCACAAATAAATATCGGTCTTATGTATTTAAAAAAGAATAAATTGGTCAAGGCTGAGAAAGCGTTTAAGTTGGCTATTAAAATAAATAGAGATAATGCTGTTGGTTATAATTTGCTTGGTGTTGTTTATCGTCGAATGGGTAAATTTAATGAAGCCAAAGACGCTTATCAACAAGCCATATCAAAAGATGCCCGATATGCCAACGCACACTTAAATCTGGGTGTCTTATATGATATATATATGGATGACTTAAAACGTGCAGTCCATCACTATGAACAATATCAACAATTTTCTTCATCTGCCGACAAGAAGGTAGAGAAATGGATTATTGATCTTAAGCGACGAACAAAAACAACCCAAACGTCAAATAGTCAAACGAATCAAGGAACACAAGGGTGAAAAGTATACTGTTAGTTTTGTTTTATTTCATAGCTGCAGGATATTCTATTGCGCAAGCTGAAGATAAATTAAATATGGATGGTACCGCTATCATTGGTAACCAAGAACTTCCGAAGGTACTATATATTGTTCCATGGAAAAAATCTGAGGTGCCTGATATGTCTCAGCCACCATTGGAGAGTTTAATTGATGAAGCACTTCAACCCATTGATCGTGAAGTGTTTCAACGACAAGTAAATTACTATCATGCTTTACATGATAGTGCAGATCAAAAGTAAAATATTTAAGGGTTTATTAGGAGAATCGCTATGTATACCAGTATTGTTACCTTCTTCCAAGAAGGTGGATCATTTATGCTACCTATCGCAATCGTTCTTGCAGTTGGTAGTGCCATCGCGATAGAGCGATATATCTATTTAACTCAATCACGTGCTCGTAATAAAATGTTGCTTAAAAAAATAATGCCTCTAATGCAAAGTGGTGATTTCAAGCAAGCCTATAGTGCGTCGACCAAATCAAATCAGCCAATAGCAAAAATCTTAAATTCAGGCCTGTCGAAATATAAGTCAGCACAAGATCGTGATGATATTGAAGCGGCGATGGAAGAAAGCATGTTAGAAATTATACCGCGGCTAGAGAAACGAACTCATTACTTAGCAATGTATGCAAATATTGCCACGCTACTTGGCCTCTTAGGGACTATCATCGGCTTAATAAAAGCCTTTACAGCAGTTGCGGCGGTTGACCCAGCCTTAAAAGGAGAAATACTTTCAACCAGTATCTCTGTTGCGATGAATACAACCGCTTTTGGTTTAATGGTTGCCATCCCTCTACTACTTGTTTATACCGTCATACAAACTAAAACAACTGAAATAGTCGATAGCTTAGAAATGGCAACGGTTAAATTTGTGAATTTAATTATGCAACGTAAAAACAAAGCGTCTTAGTTAATATGAGTCGAGTCCGTCGCAGAAAACTTAGGAATAAAGAAACACCTGAGCTAAACATAACCGCCTTTATGAATTTAATGGTTATACTGGTTCCATTCCTATTGATTACAGCTGTTTTCAGTCACCTAACAGTTTTAGAGTTAAACCTACCAAGTTCTGGTGCGGCAAGTAAAAATAAAAAGCCCAAGTTTGAACTACAAGTTATTATCCGTAACAATCACATCGACTTAGCTGATACACGAGGTGGTTTAATTAAACGGATTAAAAATAATAAGAAAGGCTATAATTATGCGTACTTAACGAAAACACTCAAACAAGTTAAGTCTCGTTTCCCTAATAAAACAAATGCAACCATTCTCTCTTCACCTAATGTTAACTACGATACATTAGTTAACGTAATGGATGCTGTACGGATGTACCACGCAGCAGAAGATGGTGAACTTATTAATGCTGAACTATTCCCCGATATTTCTATCGGCGATGCGCCCTAACGTAAAGATAATATTATGTCTGATTCTCGCCGCATGAAAAGAATGTCCCGCCACCACAAAAGGAAGAAAACGTCTGCTTCCTTAAACATGGTGTCGTTAATGGATATTTTTACCATTCTTGTTTTCTTCTTGTTAGTTACTTCATCTGAATCGGAAGCTTTACCAACACCCAAGGCGATAAAATTGCCTGAATCAACAGCTGAAAAAATGCCTAAACAGACTATTGTCGTTATGGTTAATAATACAGATATACGAGTTAACGGTGAGTTTGTTATTAATGTTAAAACAGCATTGAATACACGTTCAACAACACTTCCTCCTTTATCCGCCACATTAAAAAAATATATCAAACGTGAGCGTTCAAAACAAAAAGATGTGGATAAAAAGAAACGACGTCCCGTGACGATTATGGGTGATCAAAAAATACCTTATAAACTTCTTAAGAAAATCATGTTGACGTGCGCACAGAATGATTTTAATAATATTTCATTGGCCGTGGTTAAAAAATCAGCTAGCACATCCAAGCAGGGTGCTAAATAACATGGGCTACGCATCTTTTTATAATGAACCCATTCTACCTTGGTCAAAGACGGAGAATGATGAGCGCTTTAATCGAGTTCTTAAACGCAGCCTATTATTCTTTTTATTGTTAACGATAATTATTCCTTTCCTTCCTGTTCCTGAAATAGAAAAGAAAGAATTAAAACAGGTCGCTCCTCGACTAGCTAAATTATTAATCGAAAAGAAAAAACAAAAAATAGCGGCTCCCAGTAAACCAGCCGCCAAAAAGAAGGCAGCGAAAAAGAAAGCCGTCAAGAAAAAAGCCAAGGCCAAAAAATCTAAAAAGAAAGCTAAGAAACCTGCAGCCAAAAAGAAAGCACGTAAAAAAGCAGCATCAAGTGGCTTAATGGCATTAACTGACGACCTTGCTGATCTACGTGATAGCTTTAATGTCTCCTCGGTGAAAAATACTAATCTATCAAAAACAGGCAAAACAAAGAGTAAACTCGCAGCCAGTAACATCCTTACAGCTAAAGCTGGACGGGGTAGTGGAGGTATTAATACCAGCAGCCTAAGTAACCAAACAGGTGGGGGCTCGTTATCAGGCCGATCGATTAGTGGTGTATCAAGTAATATTGGAGGTGGTACAGGTACTCGTCGCACAGCAGGGGGCAAAGCTGGTCGTAGCCAAGAGGAAATCGAACGTGTATTTCAACGCAACAAAGGCGGAATATTTGCTTTGTACAATCGAGCCCTTCGTAAAGATCCATCTTTGCAAGGCAAAGTCGTACTCGCACTAACCATTTTACCAAGTGGTCAAGTAACAAAAGTCCGTATTGTATCGACGGAGTTAAATGCTAAAAGTTTCGAAAGACGATTAAAAATTAAAGTTAAATCATTTCGTTTTTCCAAAAAAGACGTTGCCACGGTAACCGTTACTTACCCTATCGACTTCTTACCTTCTTAACGCATCTACATAATTTTCTGTGTCTTACAAAGGCGTCATAGCGAACCCACTCACCGGCTCAATAACAGCTACCATCATTATTACTCTTATCAATATTGCCGCGTTAAGCAACGTATACGCAGCAACCAAGAGCAAATCACCAGGCTCACTTACCCCCAACTTTATCCTCGTTGGAACAATTGTAAGTAAAAAAAATCAACAACTTGCGTTGATAGAAACAAAGGATAAAGATCTAAATTTTTATACAATTGGCCAGAAAATCAACAATTTTACTATACAAGTAATTCAACGCAATCAAATTCAAGTTAGTAATGATGCCCAAAGCTATACACTCTATTTGCAGTCCAAACAAAAATCTCCTATTTTGCCAAAATCACAAACGAACTCACTACAAATTAACGATGAAATTAACATCCCAATTGACCGTAAATTACTCAAACATGTGAAAAACAACATCCAATTGTGGCTAAATGCAGTGAGCATGCGATTAGAAGTTACGGAAGGACGAATTAGCGGCTATGTCGTCGAATCTGTGCAGAGTATCCCCTTTAACCGCAATATTGGCTTAGAGAAAGGTGACGTCATTAAATCTGTTAACGGCATTCCAATTGGCCAGACTGCTCTATTTGCCAGCACAGTAAATAATCTCCTTGATTCCAGTGAGATCACATTAAAAGTAGAACGCCGTCACAGCTTACAAATTATTAATTTCAGTATTAACCCGTAGTATGTAACCTATTGAGTATAAAGCCTTTATTTCATACTGCTCCATTGTGAAATTTTGACAATTGGTCAATAATTCGCCAAAATTGGTTTACTAAATATCGCTTAACCAGAAGACTCTCGTTATAGTAAAATTAATCTTTTGTATATTGACAGCCGTCACAAATCACAACAACAACTAGCAAAGTTCATGAAATTTCTAGATAAATGGGATATCAGTCACACCAAAGTTAGTCAAAATAGTATAAAGTTTAAACAAGCGACTGTGTCTGTATGACGTAGCTTTGTATAATTAAGGAAACATAGCGACTAGCGCGCTATAGCATCAGGCTTTAACTTGAAAATTTCGTCGATACGAGATTTTATTTCTAACAGATTTTTGGGGTTAAATGAATTCTAGAATCATGGCTACTGCAAACAAATACTTAAACAATAAATTTCTTAAAACCTTAGAACCTCTAAGCCAGTTAAGTATTGATAAACTCACAGAAATATCAAACAAATCAACTATTGAGGTATTTCCAGCTGGCCGAACAATATTTCGTCAAGGTGAAAAAGATAAGCGCAGCTACTACCTCGTTTCAGGCCAAATAGATTTGCACACCAGCGGCGAAACTAAACCCGAAACAATCAAAGCAAAAACCCCAGAAACTAAGTACCCCATTACGCAACAATTACCTCGTCCAAGCACCGCAAAGGCAAAAACAAGCTGCGAAATGATATCGATCGATATTAGTTTACTTGAAATGCTACTTGAATCAGATGGCAATCCATCAGGGCACTATGAAGTAACTGAGATTAACACCGATGATGAAAATGGTTGGATGTTAAAATTCTTACAATCCCGCGCCTTTCTTCAGATCCCAACTGAAAATATTCAAAAAATTCTCATGTCGATGACTGAGGTATCTGCAAAAAAAGGTGAGGTGGTAGTTCAACAAGGACAAAATAATGACTTTTACTATATCGTAAAATCAGGCAAGTGCAGTGTAAGCCGCAGACCAAGCCCTAATGCGGAAGATGTTCAAATTGCTATCTTAGCCGCTGGTGATGGTTTCGGTGAAGAAGCACTGATTACTGAGGGACAACGAAATGCCTCCGTCCGTATGCTGAATGACGGCACTTTAATGCGGCTAGCGAAAGAAGATTTTATTTCGTTACTTGTTGAACCATTACTCGATTACATTCATTTAGACGAACTAACATCACGAACAAATGCGGGTGACTTACTCGTTGACGTGCGCCAACACAAAGATTTCATGTCTAATCACTTAGATGGCGCGATAAATACACCGTTATCAATGATCCGCCTCAAACTAAATACATTTAATACTGAGCGAAATGTCATTGTATATTGTAATGATGCGTCACGAAGTACCGCTGCTGCATTTTTATTAATTCAACATGGATTAAGTTGTAGCATCTTAAAAGATGGACTTGGAAGTACTGCCACCGCCACACAAATGGTTAATAAATCTAATACAAGCATGACCGACATTATTAATAATTTAGAAGCAGTCACAAATAGAACAAAAGAATCTAGTAGCACAAACTTAAATGCATCTTCGTTGCCGATAAAAAACAACAAGAGCAACAAAATAAAAAAACAAATCGATCAGCTAAATATAAATAACAAAAAAGAAGAGCTAGCTCAAAAATTAGCACTAGAAAAAAGTGCAAAACTTAAAGAACAAGAAAAATCGCTACAAGAAGCACAAGCGAAACTCCAACAAGAAGCAAAACGAAATAAGCAAGCCTTAAAAGAAAAAGCGAGACTTGAACAAGAAAAATTAAATCTTGAACAAGAGGCACTAACCCTACGTAAAAAAGCTAAAGCAGAAAAATTAGCCGCTGAACAAAAAGCCCAGACTCTACGTGAAAAAGCTAAAGCAGAAAAATTAGCCGCTGAACAAGAAGCCCAAGCTCTACGTGAAAAAGCTGAAGCTGAAAAATTAGCCACTGAACAAGAAGCCCAAGCTCTACGTGAAAAAGCTGAAGCTGAAAAATTAGCCACTGAACAAGAGTTACAAAAACTCGCAGCAGAAACAAAGAAACACAAAGATACCATTGCCTCAAAACAACGAGCTGAATATGAAGCGCGAATTTCACGAGAAAAAGCTGAAGCAGAAAAATTAGCCGCTGAACTCGCTCTGCAAGCGCAACAAAAACAAGCTCAAGAACAGATTGAAATACAACAAAAGCTTACTCAAGAAGCACATAAAAAAATTCAACTCGAGTCTGAAAAGATTCGACAACAAGCAGATGCAGAGCTTGCACAATTACGCGCAGAATTACAAAAAACAAGAAGTTCTGTAGAAGAGAGAGTTAAAGCTCTAAAAGATAAAGAACATAAACAAGCTGAGGAAGAGATTCGTAGTCGGCAACAACATGCTAATGATGCAATTAAAGAATCTATAGAACAAGCACGCCAACAAGCCGCATTAGAAGCAGAAAAAGTTCGCCAACAAGCGCTGCAGGAAGCTCAAAGCTTACAAAAAGAAATTGAAATAAAAAAACAACAACTTGAAACAGAAGCTAAACGCATTCGCGTAGAAGCTGAACGAGATAGAGCCGCTACACTTGAGTTAGCTCGAAAACAAGCACAAGAAATTGTATTAAAAACAACAGAAGAAGTTGAATTTATTAATATCCAACGTCAAGAGCTTGATACAGAAGCTAAAAACATACGATTACAAGCTGAGGCCGAGCGTCATGCTACACTTGAGGCAGCCAAGCAGGAAGCACACAGCATTGTTAGAAAAACAGCTGAAGAGGCTCAACAGTTAGATTTACACAGACAACGCATTGAAGATGAAGTGTCTAAAATTAAAGCTCATGCGGAAAATGAAAGAGATCAAACGCTTCAAGCAGCAAAATTAGAGGCTGCAAATATACGCTCCGAGGCTGAAAAAACATCACAACTGAAAGCTGAACAGGATATTGAGCAAATACGTAATAAAACGCTACAGCAAGCTCAAGAGTTAGAACAACAACGAGCTGTAATGAAAAATAGCCTTCAGCAAGCAGACGACATACGCATTCAAGCAGAAAAAGATGCCGAAAAAGCTCGCTTAAATGCACTTCAGTCCGCAAACAATAATATTGAAGAAATTACACTCGCAGGAGTTTCCAGTGAGAAAAACGATTCTGATATAAGTTATAGCAACATCACTATTCCTGGCAACATTCCACAACAAATTACCACTAGCTCAAATTCTGTAATGGTTGAATCAGAAGCTAAGTCCCTTGCACAAGAAATTGTTTCAAAACTTGAAAAAGCAGAAAGCAATCGAATTAAAGACCAACATTCTACTACTAGTAATAATGGTTTAAGTTTAGCTTCAGCAAGCCTCAAGAAACGTTCCGATGGCAAAATAATTCTCGAAGGTGAAGAAGATATCTTCATATTTAAAGAACCTAAATCTTACAGTGACAGCGAATTGGCTGGACTGGAAGAGTTTCTTACTAAAACAACAAGTAATATGAATAGTACATTTACAAATTCACCCGTTAAGCAAAAATCAAATACTGAACTACCCGAATTTAAAATTGATGAACCTGAGTTTGACCTTGTTGATGAACTTCCAAGCCATTTATCTAGCAAGCAGGATGCTCCTATCTCTGAATTTTCAGATTTCGAATTACACCAACCTATAGATATTAAATCTCGTTCAAAATCAATATCAAAACGCCCAGCACAACGTATTGTTGCTATAGCAGCAAGCTTATTTGTTGCCATCGGCGTTGGAATTACTTTTATGGGCGTTAATTCAGAACAAGCTACAAACTTATCATCGCAGGCAGCCAACTCATTTAATGCAACTCAAGTTTCAGGTATTGCGACAAATAATGTAGAAATTGATAGAAAAGTTATGTCTGAAGCTGAGCTTGAGTTTGAAAAGTTACTTAAAAAATGGAAAAAATCTCAAGTGAGTAACTCTACAGAAAACACTACGTCTTCAGATCAATCGGGACAATAATAAATAACGAAATGTAACTTACTCGGATCTAGGAAGGATAACTTGTTCACTTTCTTTATCAACAAAACGAAATACACTTGCTTTATATGAACGTCCGGCCTCATCCTGTACGACAACAGACCACTTACCTAACTTACTAGGACTAATTTCTAAACGAGAATACACCCTCCATCGGGGGCCCTTCACTTTAAATTTTACGACTGATTCACTTTTATTGTTGTAAATCCATTTATGGATGATAGTTTCCCCTTCAAAATGCCTCAAATCGGTGAAGAATGAAATATTAGTTGTCTTAGTATTTAAAACCAATACTTGATCAATAGGCTCTCTATCGATGATAGCAGTCGTAAATATAGCACGAGCTACTTTTGGAATTTTCTCAGCATAGCTTACATGCAATAATAAAAAACTTATTGCATATAAAAGCAAACTATACTTCACTATAGATTTCATATTGTAATCCTAGCTTAATATTAACTTATAAAATACAGCCGCCAAAATAACCACGAAGAAAGCGCAACCATTAACATAATAGGTAAAGTATAGCTCAACTTTGTATCTTGATCTTTAAAATAGCTTTCAGCAAATGATTGTGTAGATAAATGATTTTGTGTTAAATCTTTCAATTTATACCAAGCATTAAGCAAGCTTTCAGAATGTAATTGCTTGTCTATTGTTGTATTTTTAATTTCTCTAATACTTTTAACTTGGTCAGGTTTGCCTTTAGGAAAATCACATTCACTTGAAAATATTACCAAACCAGTTATATCAACATCTTTAACTAAAGAACCAACCGATAATATATCTAAATCTAACTGTTGTAATGTATTTGGAAATTTATAACTCCGATTGCCTATTAGCTGTGTCCATTGCTCTATATTCTCTGCGCAAAATATCGTTCCACGAAACCTCTTTAAGGTAACAAGAATGATTGAATGTTGTGCGAGGACTAAATAGTCTAAAAAGACACTTCCACCTAGACCATCAGGTAAAATAACTTGTTTTAAATATTGGCTACCCAAATGCTGAATAGTCTTATTAACTTTTCTTTCATTTAGATATTTTCTCATGCTAGGTAATAAACTTACCCACAACAGAAAAACCAGAACAAAAGCAACGCTAAGCGTTATACTAATCTGACTCTCAAAAAATCGCTCAAAAAAACTCATTATTGAGCTTACTCCCTAGAAGTACGAATTTGTAACATAGAGTAAATACATTTATGATAACTCCATGTATATTATTGTAGCGATATGGTAACGCAATGTCGAAGCCACAACAACAATTAGAATTTTCAGAAAAAGTCATTTCTGCCTACGGTAAATTACTATCCACAATGGAACCTTCTTTTTATGGGTTACCACTATCAAAACTTCCTTATACCATTACTGAAATTAAAGATGCCATTTATACGATTTTAAATGTCATAACGGATGAAGATAAAAGAATTATAGATAGCTTAACAAATGCTTATATGTTTCTTGGACAGTTTATATCTGATGATGAAATATTAACCGTTGAACAGGCATTAGGAAATTTAAAAAACGTCAACAAAGCATCAAATGATACAAAGGATATTGAACAGGCGGGGTTTATTACCAGTAAAATTAAACTTCGAATGGAGAATAACTTAGAAGAAATACAACTTTTTTTAAGCGAAAAAACATCACTAACAAATTAAAATTAAAGACTTTCTTATGGTTTATCTTAGTTTCCTACAACTATCTTCTCAACGTCTACAAAATCTAAACCTACTATTCGAATAGGATCTCGTTTACCTTTTACACGTATATGCAACTCAGATGTGCTCCAATATTTTTTTGGTAAATCTTTATAGGTACATTCACTCATAACAAGGTCTTTACCAATCACCTTCGTTGCACTCTCTAATCTAAATGCCAAATTAACAGCATCTCCCATTGCTGAATTATCTTGCCCGGCTGAAATTGAAGCGGCTCCCGTATTAATACCAACACCAATTTTTATCTTTTCTGTTACATCGGGAAAATCACTACTAATCTTTTCTGTGATTTTATTAATCTCTACCGCTGCATTTAAAACTTTGTAAATAGTATCCGTATCATCAGTAACGGTTTGCCATCTAGCAAATACACAGTCACCGATAAACTTATCAACCATCCCATTGTTTGATTGAATAATAGCACTTACTTGACTAAACCATGAGTTCATCATTTTAGTTAATGTTCGAATGTGTACTCGCTCAGAGAGTGTCGTAAAACCACGTATATCTGCAACAAGAATTGTAATTTCATCTATATCAGGCGTATCAGAAACAATCGTTTCTAACATTGATTGAGTATCATTATTCGAAACACTCTTCTGTTGTTGCTCAAAGGTTACCTCAAATTGGCCAATTTTAATTTGATCGCCATTTTTTAATAATGTTGGCATTGATATCCGATGATTATTTAAAAAACTCCCATTAGCGCTGCCACCATCAACCAAATAATAATCATCATGTCCAACCATTCTTATCATGGCATGATTTCTTGAAACAGTAAGGTCATCTACGGGAATATCATTATGCAAGTCACGACCTATTGTTATCGCTGTCTTGCAAGCGACTTGTTTATATTGACCAGCTTTAATAAAGTTTAACGTTGCAGACATTTTATTTCCCGCACTCGTTCAACTATAAACTGGTCTAATCGTTCATGCTCCTTCATGCTGCCTAATACAACCCTAATTTATTTAAACTACTGATAATGCTGGGTGATTACGATTTATGTCATTTAATGGATAAAATAAATCGACGCCTTCAGCAGCCTGCATCCCAATAATAATATCACCATAGTCTGGTTTTTCTGTAAATACGTGTTCGCGCTGGTAATCTGTTGTTGCCCCATATTTTTTATTCACATAATCGTCAACGGGCTTACTCACTTTGTCTGCTTTATTACTTTTAAATCGTTTCACTTTAACCGATACACGAAATAACCAAGCTTGAGCGAAAACATTTGCTCGACGACGTCGTTCTTTAACGGCTTCCACACCTGGCTCGATAGTTTTATCTACGGTTATGTCTCGCATAAAATGTGCACGAGCCCGCCCTAAACTGCGATATAAAATCGTATAGAGATAACTCGCAACTTCAGGTCGGTTATCTACGCCGATAAATATAAATTCTGGTTTTGTCTGTTTTTTTCGTGAGATATAGACTCGACAGTCAAAAGTTTCTGCCACTAAATTTGATAGTGCAATAATCCAATAGGCGGGCTTTGATGTACTACAACTGTTAACAGCCGTTTCATTCATTTGATTGATCGACTGCTCATATGATTCGACTTGTTCTTCATTAATATCATATTTCTGCATCAAGCTTACAGCTTGACGTAAAGCAGCCGCAGCTTCATTGGGATTCGACGATTCTGCCAAACGGAAACATTTGCAAATCTTGTCTATAATTTTGTGTAAAGTCATAGCAATCTTAATGTAATTTATGCATATATAGCATAACCCATTAATTTGAAAAGAAAAACATTAAAATAGTATTTAAGTATTCTCTAAAATTCAAAATATGGGGTATTTCTCATACGTATACTCTCAATATAGAGTAGTCCTATATTCCTTTAATAATATAGATATAGCCGGCTTTGTATGGCAATCTACTCAAATTACATAATTTTGTTATTAAACAACTGATGTCTTATGAATAAACAAATCACTGCTCTCAACGCTTTCCCGTGCGTGGATGAAGACTACATCCGAGGACTGAGCCAAGATGCGCAACCGGCTCAACCTGTCTCTGCACAGCGTAAACGTGAGCTCATTGCACATATTAAAACCTTATTGAAACAGCAAGATGCCGTTCTCGTTGCTCACTATTACACCGATAATGACATTCAAGAGCTTGCTGAGGCAACAGGCGGTTACGTCTCTGATTCCCTTGATATGGCAAGATTTGGCAACGAACACCCTGCTTCATCTCTAATCGTTGCCGGCGTAAGATTTATGGGGGAAACAGCGAAAATCCTCAATCCAGAAAAACGTATTTTAATGCCCACCCTAAAAGCGGAGTGTTCTCTCGACTTGTCCTGCCCCGCTGAAAGCTTTGTACCGTTTTGTGACGAACATCCCGATAGAACTGTGGTGGTCTACGCAAATACCAGCGCCGAGGTTAAAGCCCGTGCAGATTGGGTCGTTACCTCTAGTATAGGTACTAAAATAGTTAAGCACCTACACGAACAAGGTGAAAAAATTCTCTGGGCACCCGACAAATATTTGGGTAATTATATCCAAAAAGTCACTGGTGCCGACATGCTGTTGTGGCAAGGCTTTTGTATTGTCCACGATGAGTTTAAATCGAACGAACTTGAAAAACTGCGTCAAAAGTACCCCAATGCAGATGTTCTCGTTCACCCTGAGTCCCCCGATGAGGTGATTGCTCAGGCCGATATAGTGGGTTCGACTACCGCGCTCATTAACGCAGTCGATAACTCTTCTGCAAATGAGTTTATTGTTGCAACGGATAACGGCATATTTTACAAAATGCGCCAAGTTGCACCAAATAAAAAACTTATTGAAGCGCCAACCGGTGGTTCTGGTGCGAGTTGCAGTAGTTGTGCGCATTGCGGTTGGATGGCAATGAATGGCCTAGAGAATATAGCGACAACCTTAGAGCAAGGTTGTAACGAAATTACCATCGATGAACACGTTCGTGTTAAGGCTTATCAGTCCGTTAAACGTATGATTGATTTTGCAGCCCAAAATTAGATAGAGGCGATAAAATCAGAATATAAATCAAATAGGTGAAATAGTTTGGATTTACGTCGTTCCATTTATTTACTTAGTGCGCCTACCCTCATTACAGTTCTTATTGTCAGTTTTATTACTGAAATAACACATATAACCCAACCAATATTCTTTGCTCTTCCTTTGTTGCCCTACGTTATATTTATCGGTGCGCTTGCTTTAGCATTTATTTTTAATAATAACCGCGAGTTTATGATTTTAATATTTTTAAGCCTGATTTACTGGGCTGTCAGTTGTTTAATTTTTAAAAACAACTCAATACTCACAATAAACCAACGGGAGCATTTAACATATTACGTGACCTTTTTACTACCGCTTAACTTTATCATTTTTTCTTTTACAACAGAACGAGGCATATTTAGTCGATACGGACAAAAGCAATTCGCTATTATAATCGTTCAACTCATTATCGTGGCATTACTCTTAAAATACCCTGTGAACCCAATTTCAGTTGTATTCAAGAATCAATATTTTAGTATTCTTAGTCACAGTGCCGTATATATCCCTCAACTAAGCATTATTAGTTTTGAATTCAGTTTATTAGTATTAGCATCAATCATTATTCATCAACCAACTATTAGGCAAGGTGGTTTCTTCGGCAGCCTGATATTTATTTTCCTATCGTTTCTAAATTTAGATAATCCCGATGCTTTTACTTTATTCTATGCTTTATCCGGCATACTATTAATTGCAACTATTATTTTAAATTCTTATACCCTTGCTTATCATGATGAGTTGACAGGGCTATCATCAAGACGAGCATTAAAACAATACATGATGTCTTTGGGAACAAACTACTCTCTTGCAATGGTTGATGTTGATCACTTTAAAATGGTTAATGATAAATATGGGCATGATGTCGGTGATCAAGTATTAAGGCAGTTAGCGGGTTATTTAAGAAATGCCGGAGGTGGAGCAAAAGCCTACCGTTATGGTGGCGAAGAATTCACTATTGTTTACAACAATAAAACCGCAGCAGAAGCCGCCGACTATGCTAACGAGCTTCGCAAACAAATAGAAAAAGATACCTTTAGCATTCGTAATAAAGACGACCGCCCCTCACGCAGCCGTCAACACAAAAAGAAGAAAGATAAAAGATCAAAACCATCGAAAGAGAAAAAATTAAATTACACGGTTAGTATCGGCATAGCTGAACATAGAGAGAACCATAAAACGCCATTCGATACTTTGAAAGTGTCGGATAAAGCCCTTTATACCGCCAAACAGAAAGGTCGAAACTGTGTGGTCATTGCGAAAACAAAAGATTAACCAATCGCTTTTGAGGCAATCTCAAAAACATCTTTTGATAAGGATTTATCATCTAATATACGTTTAAACTGATTTTTCATTAAGACTTGTTGATTTTCGTTATAACGCTGCCATCGAATCATTATTTGTAATAATCTTGCTGCTATTTGAGGATTCGTTTTATCCAGAATTAAAACTTGATCTGTTAAAAACTCATACCCCTCACCATTCTCAGCGTGAAAGGCTTTTGCATTGCCACCACAAAAACGTCCGATAACAGAACGTATTCTATTCGGATTACTCATTGAAAAAGCAGGATGTTTCATCAAGGCTTTTACTCTTGTAAGTGCATTCGGTAAGTCAGCTGCAGACTGAATAGCGAGCCATTTTTCAACAACTTGATTGTCTGTTTTCCACTGCGCATAAAATGCATCTAAGGCTTTTTGACGATATTCACTTTCATGATTAGCAAGTATATTAACTGCGGCGAGTTGATCTGTCATATTATTTGAGGTTTCGAATTGTTGATAACAATGTTGCAAGTGCTTTTCAGATTCAAGTTCTACTAAATAAGAAAGACAGAGGTTTTTCAAACTACGTTGAGCCATTGCTTCAGCATTAAATTCATAATCATCATGCGTTACATTATGATGATAACTGGCTTCAAATTCTTTTTCTAAATGCTCAGCCAATTGCTTGCGCACATATTTTCTTGCCGTATATATTGCGGTTACATCAACCACTTCGCATTGATCTGCAATATATCCTTCTGATGGCAGTGTTAATAACTGAGTTGCAAGTTCCGAGTCAAGTTGCTTATTAACTAAAACTGATCGATAAGAATCAATAATAAAATCCGACATAACTAAAGGTTTATCTAATTTAATATTATCCATTAATTCTAAAATAAAATTAACAGCAAGTTGTTGTGATGCATTCCAGCGATTAAATTCATCACTATCATTCGCCATTAAAAAACCAAGCTGCTCATTGCTATAATCGTATTTAATATTTACTGGTGCTGAAAATCCACGCAATATCGATGGCAGTGGCTTTTCAGAAACATTGTTAAATAAAAATGTTTGTTCCATTTGAGTCATTTCAAGTACTTTGCTTGTTGAAATGCTTGATATATCGCCATCAAGACTCAAAGACATATCTTCTCCATTCGCATTAATTAGCCCCACCTCAATAGGGATATGAAATGCTTTATTATTTTTCTGACATTCTAGCTCACCAAACGATTGTGACACCGTTAACTCATACGTTTGATTTTCCTCATTATAGTTATCTGTGAAGTTTAAAAGCGGAGTACCCGACTGGTTGTACCAATTTTTAAACTGACTGAAATCTCGATTATTCGTATCAGCAAGAGCGGCAACAAAATCTTCGGTTGTCACTGCTTGACCATCATGTCGTGAAAAATAACAATCAGTACCTTTTCTAAATCCTTCAGCACCAACCAAGTTATGTAACATTCGAACAACTTCGGCACCTTTGTTATATACAGTTACTGTGTAAAAATTACTAATTTCGATATACTGCTCAGGGCGAATAGGATGAGCTAATGGTCCTGAATCTTGAGCAAACTGATGGTTCCTCAATACATTAACATCATCAATTCTTTTGACTGCACGCGAGTTTAAATCTGCTGAAAATTCTTGATCTCTAAAGACCGTAAAACCTTCTTTTAAACTCAATTGAAACCAGTCACGGCAAGTAATACGATTACCTGACCAATTATGAAAATATTCATGTCCAATAATGCTCTGTATATTATAAAAATCTGCATCAGTTGCTGCTTCTGGACTAGCAAGTACACACGATGAATTAAATATATTCAAACCTTTATTTTCCATTGCCCCCATGTTGAAATCGTCAACAGCGACAATCATAAAAATATCTAAATCATATTCACGACCATACGTTTGCTCATCCCACAACATTGACTGCTTCAAACAAGCCAGCGCAAAATCTGTTTTATGAGCATTAAAATCTTCCACGTAAATACGTAAATCCACTTCACGCCCAGATTGCGTGGTAAAGCTTGCTTGTTTATAAACTAATTGGCCAGCAACAAGAGCAAATAAATAACAGGGCTTCAAACTTGGATCGTGCCATTTCGCCCAATGTTGACCATTATCAGAATCACCACTATCAATTAAATTACCATTCGATAATAGAATGGGATACTTATCCTTATCGCCAACTAGCGTAACGGTAAATTCTGACATCACATCGGGTCGATCAGGAAAGTAACTTATACGTCGAAAGCCTTCTGCTTCGCATTGCGTGCAGAGCATTGCACTTGATGCATATAAACCTTCTAATGCTTTATTTTTGTCTGGGAAATTTTTTACTATCGTAGTAATTGAAAATTTATTATTAGGAATATTATTAATAATCAACGTTTCATCAGTTAATGTATATTCCGACGTCGCTACTTCAAAACTATCGATGCTAACCTTAATTAACTCGAGCAACTGGCCATTTAATACCAATGGTTCATTTTTCTTTGATTTTTCATTTCGTTCAATTTGTAACGTGGATTTTACCATTGTTTCTGATGCATCTAATTCAAAAGTCATATCCACTTTACGAACATAATAATGTGGTTCCGTATATTCTTTCAGATAGATCGTGCTCGGCTGTGATGCTTCGTTATTCAATGATGCTCTCCAATTGTTATATTACTTAATTTTTCTATGACTACGGCCACGTATAACCGTTTTCTTTCCAAAACGTAGATTCACTTTATCTGCAATAGTATCAATATTTTTTTGTTTCGTTGAAATAACATTCACATTTTCTTGTTGAGAAAACATATCTGTTTGTTGAACTGCCTTGTTATTCAACATAACTCCATATTCATAATTTGCGTCTTCATCTTCATGAATCAGACCGGAAACACCAATACCGATTAAACGAATGGCTAAATTATTCTCTTGTCTAGCCTTCAAAAATAAAGAGACTGCTTTATCGAGCAAAAGATCTGTTCTATTTTCGGGTTCTATTAAACTTACGGCTCGTGTAATTGTTTTAAAATTAGGATAACGTAATTTAATATTGACTGTTTTTGCTTTATATTTTTTATACCGCAATCTGGCTGCCACTTGTTCACATAGGTCGAATAAATATGAACGCAGTAACGAGGTATCATTTATATCTTGTTCAAACGTTGTTTCATGAGAAATAGATTTTGTTTTCCTTTCTGAACTAACTCGACGAATATCTTTTCCGTTAGCCAAATCTAGAAAATGTTGACCCGTATTACCAAAAATTGATTGCATAAAAACCGAAGACTGTCGACGAACATCTGCAATCGTTTCCAAACCATATTGGCTAAATTTATTTTGTGTTACTTTACCTGCTCCCCATAAACGACTAATAGGCAGCGGATCTAAAAATTTTTGTTGTTGTTCTGCCGCAACATAAACGAAACCATTCGGTTTATTTATATCCGATGCAATTTTTGCAACATACTTATTTTCGGCAATACCGACTGAACAAACTAATTGCGTTTCATTAAAAATATCACGTTTAATAAGCTCACCAATGTTTTTTGCACTTTTAAATAAATGTTCGCTTGCGGTCACATCTAAAAAAGCTTCATCTAATGATAATGGTTCAATTTCTGGTGTGTATCGGTAAAAGACCTCATGTATTTTATCCGATGCTTCTGCATATAAATGCATACGCACTGGCAAACAAATTAAATTTTTACAGCGTCGTTTTGCTTCGACAATTGGCATTGCGCTACGCACACCAAATTTACGCGCATTATAATTTGCAGCAGCCACCACACCTCGACCTTCTCGACCACCTACAACAACAGGCAATGCCGCCAGTTCAGGCTGTTCGCGAATTTCGACTGACGCATAAAAAGCATCCATATCAACATGGATAATCATTGGTTATTTTGGAAATTTAAATACATGATGAAAAATATTTCACCACAAAGACCACACAAGTACAAACTATAATTAGCCAATAAAATTAAAGTTTATATTCGTTTTTATAATACGATTGGTATTGAATAACTTTTTTAATATAACGGCGTGTTTCGCGGTAAGGGGGAATACCGTTGTAATATCGCACCGCTGTTTCACCCGCATTATAAGCGGCCAATGCCACACTTAAGCGATTCTTGTAGCGACGCAATAAATAGCGTAAATGACGAACACCTGCATCCAAATTTTTCAGTGGGCTGTATAAATCGTAAACACCATATAATTCTGCTGTTTTAGGCATAAGCTGCATTAAACCTGAAGCTCCAACTCGCGAGGTCGCGTTTGGGTTAAAGTACGACTCGGTATGAACAACGGCCTTTATCAGAGCTGGGTCCATATCGTGTTTTAATGATACCCTATTGATAAGCTCGTCAAATTTATTGGCTTTCGCAGCCGGCTCTACCGCCACATGATCTGCCACACTATGACCAATTCCGACAACTTTTTGACTTTTTTTGACCAGTTTGTAGGTGCGATTATGCTGTTTTCTATCCGTAATAATTCGACTACCATCCGGCATTTGATAAACATAATAACCAGCAAACGTAGAATAGCTATAAAGAGTCAACGCTAAAAAGCTGAATAATAATGAAAAAGAACGACTTAGGAACATCAACATACCTTCGTTTAATGCAAGTTACTTATTTTGATATTTTACTCATCGAATTATCTACAAAGAAAAGACATTATATACAAAATACTATCTATTCAGAATGCAATATATAGACCGGTTCATGTAATGCCGAGAGCCCTTTTGCTGCAAAGTGAGCATGTTCAGCTAAAACATCCTTACTCTCCAAACGCTCAAGACTGAACCCAGAAGCATAATGGTCTAGAAGTTCGCTTTCCAAGACAGCAAATGGTGGCCCAGCCATTTCTGATTGGTCATATTCCAATGTCACCAGTAACCGAGGTTGAGCAGAACAGATTTTATTTAAGTGCTCATAATATGCTGGACGCATTTCTTCCGGTAAGGCAATCAATGCGGCTCGATCATAAACCGCCGCGACATTCACCATTGGTTCGGCGTTAAGCTCAAAAAAATCGCCAAAAATCAGGGTAATTAAACCTGCTTGATAATATGTTAGAGCCCCTTTAGTCACGATAAATGGGTTTAAGTTATTTTCTTCAAAAAATGCTTCAACAGCGACTTTACTCAGTTCAATGCCCAAAACACGATAACCTTGTCCTGCTAACCAAATTAAATCTTTGCTCTTGCCACACAAAGGAACAAAAACCTGCTGCCCAGGCGCAAGTTGCATTTTTTCAGCATATTTAGCCAATAAAGGATTCACCTCGTCGAGATGAAAACCTATTTTACCTTCCTGCCAACGCTGTTGCCAAAATGAAACGTCCATTAAACTCTCTCTATCCTTAGCTTCTAAATATTATATACTGGAGCCCAAAACTAAGAACAGTTTAATGGAAGTCCCCATGAACAAGACATCTGAAAACACCGCACTTTACCACATTGATAGCCTTGAATTAGGCCCAATGGAAAACTTTATTTACCTCATTCAAGATAGTAAAACAAAGCGTGCAGCGGTTGTTGACCCAGCTTGGGATGTGGCTGCAATCAACCAACTCGCCGCTCAAAAAGGTGTAATTATCACCGATGTTTTATTAACCCATTCACACCATGACCATATAAACGGTGTCAGTGATATTTTAGAAAAACACGATGCACAATTACATTTGCTCAAATCCGAAGCGCAATTTTGGGGGCAAGAGTTACAAACACCAACACTACACCATGGTGGTGATATTTTTAGCCTAGGTGATACCGACATTGAAATACTACACACGCCCGGTCATACACCCGGCTCAGCGTGTTATCGAATAAACAATGACTTAATCACTGGTGATACCCTGTTTGTTTTCGGTTGTGGCCGCTGCGATTTACCCGGTGGTGACCCTGAACAAATGTACAAAACACTCAATAAAATGAGTAAAGAATTAGCTGGTACCACAACCTTACCGGGGCACAACTACGCCGTTGAGCATACTTGTAGCATGCACGAACAAATCGAAGGGAATCCTTTTATGCATTTTGATAATGCGGATGATTTTATCCAATACCGTATGCACGATCATGACCGTACTCGGGAAAGCCCTTATCATGCAGAATCAAAATAACTTAATGAAAACATTAACTTTTAATTGAATTAACGAAAAAAACCTCTAAAGTTTCATCCCCCTTTATCCGATATATGGGTACCCCCATATTAAAAAGCATATAAAGGCCGTAAGATGAAATTTAATTTCAAATTCAAGCTAAACAGCATTAAAACAAAGTTAATTATTACTTTCACTTTGTTAACCGTCATTCCACTATTAATCAGCAGTATCGCAACTTACACTCAAACAGATTCGGCAACCTACGAAGCGATTAAGCATCAAGTTAATGATCGGCTCATCTCACTGCGTGAAGTAAAAAAGATACAAGTTGAAACTTATATTAATAATTTAAAAAAGCAGATTTTAAGTTACTCAGTAGATTCGGGTACCGTATCCAGTATACAAGGTTTAAGCATTGCCTTTCAAAATGATAAGTCACAAGCAGCTGATGGTATTGCTGACACACGTAAAGAACTCATTCAATTTTATAAAACTAGCTTTGCCGACGAATTTAAAAAATATAATGCGACAGAATTTAGCAATGCTGAAGAATTTGTTTCGCAACTGGATGACTTAAGTGTTTTTCAACAATTTGCCTTTATCCAACTGAATGAAAGCCCCTTTGGAGAGAAGTATAATTTACGCGACCCTGATAATGAAACAGCACTCGCCAGTAAGCACAGCGAAAACTACGAAACTTTATTTAATTTCTATAAGAAACTCGGTGTAGCAGATATATTACTTGTCGATGCGAAAGGTTATGTTGTTTACAGCACACAAAAAAATATTGAATTTGCAACGAACTTAATTAATGGCCCTTTTAAAAATACCGATTTAGGCCAGTCCTACCAAAAAGCAATGAAAGCCGAAGACTCGGCCTTTTCAATGATGACAAATTTTAATGCCCACTTTGGTGACTTTAACAGACAAGCCTCTTTTATTATTTCACCTATTCAAGATTTAGAAGAAGAGGATGCTTTTGAAATTTTAGGTACAATGATTATAAAAATTTATCCAGCCGAATTAAATAATATTATTTCTAGTGACCAAAAATGGGAATCCATTGGTTTAGGTAAGTCTGGTGATATATTCTTAGTCGGCCCTAATAAAACAACGTATAGCAGTCGCCGAAGTTTTATTGAAAATAAAAAATCATTTTTAACTCACCTCAAACAATCGGGTATTCATAAACAAGTTATCGACACCATACAACAGCAGAACAATAACGTTGGAATTTTACCGATAAAAAGCCAAGCGGCAGTAGAAGCGTTAAAAGGTAAATCGGGTATATCTATCGAAAATAATATTTTCAATGAGGAAACTTTATTAGCTTATGCACCAATAAAGGCTTTTGGTTTACAGTGGGCAATTATTAGTGAACTTACAACAACTGAAGCTTTTGCTGCTAATAAAACGTTATCTAATACACTACTACTCACTTCCATTTCAATTGTTGCCATTATGGTATTGCTTGCTATTATCATTGGTGTTATTTTTTCACTTCAATTAGTTAAACCAATAATAAAACTCGATAAGAGCATTCAATACGTTGATGCAGAATCTGATTTAACCCATGAGATCCCAACAAGTTCAACTTATGAATTCGCTAAAATGGCTCGCTTGTTAAATAGCATGCTTGATACTTTTAAACGAAGCATGAAAAAAGTCTCGTCATCAACCGCCATGTTAACGAATGCCTCTGAAGAAATGTCGATGGTAACAAAAGAAACGTCCGAGGGTGTTGCGCAGCAATTCCACGAAATTGATCAAGTCGCTACCGCTATAAATGAAATGACAGCGACTGTTCAAGAAGTTGCACACAATGCGAGCCAAGCCGCAGAGGCCGCTGACACGGCCGATGAATATGCCAGCAATGGTCGTCGTGTTGTTGAATCCACGATTAACTCCATTGATACACTGGCACAACAAAACCAACGGATTGCTGACGTAATTGTTTCTTTAAACAAAAAAAGTGAAAGCATTGGCGCCGTAATGGATGTTATTAAGGGTATTGCAGAGCAAACCAATTTACTCGCTCTTAACGCGGCAATTGAAGCGGCTCGTGCTGGTGAACAAGGCCGCGGTTTTGCGGTGGTAGCCGATGAAGTGCGTTCGCTTGCAAGCCGCACTCAAGAATCAGCGGGGGAGATCGAGTCGATGATTTCTGAATTACAAACTGAAATGAAACATGCTGTTACCGAGATGGATAGCAGTAAGAAACTTACTCAATCGAGTGTCGAAAGTGCAGCAAGTGCTGGCGAAGCACTTGTTACCATTACTCAGTCTATCCAAAAAATTGCCGATATGAATACAACCATCGCCGGTGCAGCAGAAGAACAAAGTGCGGTAACCGATGAAATCAATCGTAATATTGAAAACATCCGCGATATATCAGAAAAGACAACGGCAGGCGCAGATCAAACAACAGCGTCAAGTATTGAACTGAGTCAACTATCTTCTGAGTTACAACAGTTAGTAATGCAATTTAAAATTGAATAAAATATATGCCTCAATAAAAAAGCCGCTAATGTTTAGCGGCTTTTTTATTGCATTAGAAAAATAGTTTATTTTTCTGCAACCAAATAAATCATCCATGATTCTTGGTTTTCAACTTCGTTTGTTTCGTAATATTTACCCGTGCCTTCAAGCTCGTCGTCATCGTCATCGGCATCAACATATTCTTCCCAATAAACCCGCACATTCTTATAACCTGATTCTAGAAGTAACTCTTTAATTTCAGGAATACCCCAATGGCGCCATTCATACTTAAACGCATTATCCATTCGTGAGCCATCATCAAATTCAAAATGAATCGCACAAGCCATGTGTCCATCGATAGGGTTAAAAGAAACATGCTCCCAAATATAGGTTGCTTGTTGATCTTCTAATTCAGTTTCTTCTTCTAAAACATCTTCACATTCTGTACCGCCGAAAAGATCCAGAATAAGGATACCGTCATCCTTTAAACCGGATTGTGTTTTAGTAAAATAATCACGTAACTCATCACGCGTTTCAAAAATACAATAACTAAAGTTAAAAGCGCATGTAATATCGACTTTTTCTTCTGACACATTGCGCACATCATCCTTATATAAGGTAACACGCTTAGCAACGTCTTCTCCTGCTGGAATCAAATTATGCTTACGACCCCATTCTAACGTCTCTTCATCATAATCTACGCCCACAGCTGTTCGTTCTGGATTGCCTTTACACCACTCAGTGGCTAAATAAGCCGTTCCACAGAAGTCCTCACGTATTGAAACCGCATCTCGGTTACGTAACGTCTTGAACGTTTTTTCAAAAAATTCGATTTCGGCTTCAGGTGCCTGAACAGATTCTTGATACAAAGTATGACGATCAGCTTGCTCTGCAAGTGTTAATTTTGGTGATTCAGATGAATTAGACATACACTCCCCCAACATTGTCTTTTAAATTATTTTCGCCGCATTATATCACTGTTATTAAACTATCGGGGTGGTTCAAGCTCACTAAATACCTCTGTTTAGTAGGATATTCACTTTTTGTCACAACTATTTAATTCTTAAGTCCTCTTCAGCGTTTAACAGCTAAGCCCAAAATGCTAAAATCCCATCAAATATTCTCCTCTGGAAATTTAAGCTATGTCTTCACTATCACCCAAGAAACCCACTCAAGTTGTTCGAGTTGGAGATGTCTCCATTGGCGGTGACAATCCTGTTGTCGTCCAGTCAATGACGAATACAGACACCACCGACGTTTATAGTAGTGTTAAGCAAATTATGGAATTAACCCAAGCCGGTTCCGAACTTGTGCGCATAACCGTAAATACGATTGAGGCCGCTCAAGCCGTAGCTAAAATTAAAGAAAATTTACTCTCCAAAGATTGCCATGTTCCCCTTGTTGGCGATTTCCATTTTAATGGCCACAAACTCCTTGAGTCAGAGCCTGCATGTGCTGAAGCCCTAGATAAATACAGAATTAATCCAGGCAACGTCGGCAAAGGTAAAAAACGTGATAACCAATTTGCCAGTATGATTGAAGTTGCGGCTCGTTATAACAAGCCGGTTCGCATCGGTGTTAACTGGGGCAGCCTCGATCAAGCCCTTCTCGCAAAAATGATGGATGATAATTCCAAACTGGCTCAACCGCTCGACAATACTCAACTAATGCGACAAGCAGTCATTTCATCTGTTTTAGAAAGTGCAGCCCAAGCAGAGCAATTTGGTTTAAACAAAGACAAAATTATTCTCTCTTGCAAGATGAGTGGCGTACAAGATTTAATTGCTGTGTACCAAGACTTATCATCTAAATGTGACTACCCATTACACTTAGGGCTAACTGAAGCTGGCATGGGTTCAAAAGGTATTGTGGCTTCTACCGCAGCACTGGCCGTTTTACTACAACAAGGCATAGGTGACACCATTCGTATTTCACTCACGCCAAAGCCTGGTGGCGACCGTTGTGAAGAAGTTATCGTTGCACAGGAAATATTACAAACAATGGGGCTACGTGCGTTTACCCCACCGGTTATTGCTTGCCCCGGTTGTGGCCGAACCTCAAGTACTTACTTCCAACAGCTTGCACAAGATATTCAAACTTACTTAAGAGACCAAATGCCTCAGTGGCGAGGCAAACACCCTGGCGTTGAAAGTATGCAAGTTGCGGTAATGGGGTGCGTAGTCAACGGCCCCGGTGAAAGTAAACATGCCAATATCGGTATTAGCTTACCGGGTACCGGAGAAAAACCTGTTGCCCCTGTTTATGTTGATGGTGAAAAAACCGTAACATTAAAAGGCGACAACATTGCCGAAGATTTTCAAAAAATAGTTGATGAATACGTCATCTCTCACTACAAAGTTTAACCTTAAGCGTTTTAACCATAACGAAACTAGATTAAAGGGCACGTTTTTCACTATGGCTTTAACGTTCACGTTACTAGTCATATTCAACATCCACAACACCATCAACTTGTACCGGGTTTACGCGAATAATATGGTGGCCCCATTGGTAGATACTCATACCAAGTAAAATTAATGCAGAACCAATCCATACCACGATAGGTATTACTTCGTTATTTAATTGACTCCCCAACACCAAAGCAATAACCGGTGTGAGTAAGGGGACTAAACCGACTCGACTTGCTGATATATTTTGCAGTACGTAATAAAACAAAATAAATCCAACCACCGATCCCATGATGCCTAAGTAACTTATCGATAAAAGTGAACGAGTTGAAACAGATTCGGGCCATTGTTGATAGCCAAGCTGAATTAATACCAACCAACTAATCGCATACATCGGTAAGCTGACCAACAACCCGCCATAAACAGCATCAAGTGATTTCACATTACTTTGCAATTGTTTCATCCAAACAGTACTTCCTGAATGTAATAACATTGCAACGACTATCGCGCTAATACCTAATAGTGATAAATTACCAAACGATACGCCACGTAAAAATATTAACGAAATACCTGCAATACCTAACACGATGCCAAACCCTTTTGCTACGCTAAAAGCTTCTTCTTTTAACCACAACACCGCTAACAAGCCCGTAACAATCGGTGTTAAACCAAAAATAACAGAAATGAGCCCAGACTCTACAAATTGTGCTCCCCAGTAAACGCTCATCATTGATCCAAAAATTCCAATAGAAGCAACAAAGTAAACTTTTAGTGCATGCCGACTCCACTCTAATGTACGTGACATAAAAGACATAATCACCGCACAAACTAGCACTGAAATAAACATTCTAGCCGACACACCAAAAAGAAAACCGGCACTCTCACCACTCCATTTAATGGCAAGCGGTGTAGTTGACCAAATTAAAACAATCCCTATATATGCTGCTGGTACTGACATGACGCTATCCTATTTATATTTCAAATATTTTTCTCTATAACCAAAAAGGCCACGGTTATAAAACGGTGGCCTTTGGTATTAAGTTTGTTAATTGAACTATTATCTAAACTCAATACCTCCAGCACGATGCGTACGCATAATGGCTAGCGGCCACACAACAGGTTTTGAACCAGCGAGTGCAAGGGCTGCTTTTTCGAGACACATACATGTTGTTGAGTTAAGTAAGTTCATGCAAACAGTGTGGGTTATAATTTAAACGCTGTCAAGAAACTTTGTTTTAATATTGTTATCTGTATAAAAATACAACCACTTAGTTGAAGTCATCGATTCAAGTTGTTTTATAAAAGCTTCGGTTGGAATCGCTTCTTGTAAATAAACATTCATCACTTCCATAAATATATTGCCAAGACCAGATGCCTTGCGCCAATCAAGCTCATCTGGATTAACGTCCGAGTCACACTGCGAGCAGTGTAATTGCCAATTTTTATTAAGTCTTTCTGCTTGCTCTTGCCAATTTGAGATAACCTTGCGGCATTGTACGCAACGCGGCACTGTCTTTAAGGACTCTAACTGCCCAGCATGGTACATAATATTTCTTTGTTTGGTCTTTGATATGCGGATAAAACAAAAATCAGCCGAATCACTTTCTTGTAAGGTAGCAGGTGGTTCAAATTCAATATAAGGCGAACAGCCCATAAAGGTAATTGAACTCAAGAAATTATCGCCCACACAATATTCAGTGGCCACACTATCAGCAGTATAATCAAAAATTGGCTCACCAATAAAACCATTCTCAGCCAAAGCACGCGAAAATAGATCCAACTGAATATCTGCATTGCTACAAAAAACTAACCTGTACTGACCATCTGTATTTAACAAAAATCTAATCCAAACAATAACTTAAAAGATAACATGTATTTTAACAGTAATAGTTATAAGTTTCTTAGCCAATACAAATTGTTAACAAAATCATTAGATCGCTATTAAGTTATATTAAAGTCCTTTAAAATAGCCTTCCCGAAATGAGCACGAATAGTTGGTTAGCGAAATGTCCGATGAGCAAGTAACAGAACAAGAAATTCTAAATGCGGTAAAACGCATTTTAACCGATATAGCAAAAGAAACCTTTACCCGCCCAGGTTTACGTCACCCTCTTTCAGATCACACTATTGGTAATATGCGTGAATGCCTTAAACTTATTAGTGTTCGAGAGGTAGCATTATCCGGTAATTCAGATGATGTCAGTGCGAAACGACCACGTTATATCGATGAACCACCAAAAAGTGTTGTCGTATCGATGCAAGATCTGAAGAAAAAACCATCCAACGAAAGCGATTCTTCTAAGTAATGATCTTAAGTTTTACTAATTCTGAACTAAGTAGCGCTCTGCTTAAGAGGCAGAATTATGCAGATGTATTATACTTAGTAGTTATCTCATCATCACATTCTATGAAACTGTGGGAAATATGGATCAACAAGATCAAGCCAAAATTCAGCATAAAATATCTGAGCTGATCAATGAACATCGTGATCTTGACGAAATTATCACAACACTTACTGAAGCTCAGCTCATTGATCAAATGAAAATTACCCGTTTAAAGAAACGTAAACTTCAATTAAAAGAACAAATTCACTATTATGAAGACCAACTTATACCCGATATTGAAGCCTAAATTTTAGTAAAAAATATTAATACCTCACTATGTCTAACCCCGATCTCGATGTAAATTTATATATTTCAACTCAGTGCCCACATTGCGCCCAAGCACTTGAACTCCTCACCAAAGCGGTAAAGCAAGGTAACATTAGCTCATTAAATATCACTAACCTAAATAAGGTGAGCGCGCCTGAAGATTACGCTCACATTCGCAGTGTGCCCTTTATTCAAATACAAAATTTTGATTTTACAGGCTCAATTACAAGTGCAGAGATAAAAGAATGGGAGGTGGCTCAAAAAGAAGGTGCGTTTGCAAAATATTATTTTTCCTCATTACTCAACAATGGAAAAATATCTAATACTGAATTATTTGTAAAGAGAAATCCGGATTATCTATTAGTACTGGTTGAACTCGCTCAAGATGAACAAACTAAGATGCAAGTCAGAATCGGTATTAACGCAATTTTTGAATCACTCGACGCTGAGTTACTCAATGAATCGCTTAGCAATAAAATAATTAATTCGCTCATAGAAGCATCAAAGACAAAAAATCATGCAATACGTGTCGACTTAATTTATTTATCCTCTTTAATGTATCTTGTAGTTAAAGATAATTTATCAAATGAAACCTTGAAGATTTTTCTTCAATCGCTTATCAATGATGATTCAGAAGAAATAAAGGAAATTATTAACGACGTATTGTAAAAGATTTTATTTATATTGCTAGACACGCTTCTACTGCTTTAGATAATACTTTTTCATCAATCGGAAACGCTAAGGCATAAGGCAAATCAAAACGGTCCGTTAAACGTTTGAATTGATGAGCAAATTCCTTTTCATAAAAAACAATTAACTTAACAGCCTGTTTTTTTTGCAATACGGCCAAGAGTGTTTCTAAGTTACTGGTTCGATCCCGAAAATCAGATTGATAATTAAATTCAGCAACGACAATATCAGGCGTATGTTTTTTGAGAATTTTAACCGCCTTGCGCATTGAATCCGTTACTTCTACATCCAGACCATATTGTGCGTAAATTTTACTGAAATCAGGGTAACCCCCTAATTCAGTAATTGATAGCAAGTGTTTGTTATTTAAAAGCTTATCATTCATGTTGTTATTATTTCCAAGCCAAATATCGTCATTTATTGGACTATTCTAAACACTCTATCACCATCAGGATACTTCATTAATGTATTAAAACCATCTAAACTACAAACATTATCTAATGTTTAGCTCGTATCACCAATTAATTAGGATCTCTCTCATGCCGTACTTTCTATATAAAATGTTACCTAGCGTTTCAAACCTTGTAAAAAACATTGAGCACATTGGCGAATACAAAATATATAAAGAAGCCAAACAAGAAGCCAAAAAATTACGCATGGAAAATGATGCTGATCCTGATGCAACGTATCGCATTATGTTTGCCGATAATATTATTGAAGCTGAAGAGCGATTACACGAAAATCGCCCAGATACCATTGTTAAAGAATGGGAAAAGTAAACTCGGTACGAATAAATGGATGAAGATGTTTACCGAGATACCTATAAAAACGTAATTACCACTAAATGCGTTTATGAAAAAGCCATTAACTCTCGACAAACAACCTGCTCGCAAGCCAATAAAATCCGTTTAGCCGACCGCGAAGCCGTCTCTTGCCGTTCTAAAGAGGCCTGCCAAATATGTACTTCATTTTTAGAACAATTACGCAGCAAAGCATTATTCGCCTTAAAGCTGCAAGATCACCTCAGCCCTCTTCCTCACGCCAAAGAAATTAAAGTACAAATGGGTAGTATTATTGGTTTAGCCTTAGATGCTGATGTTGAACTTATTCCGGGAAAAAAAGTTGAAAATATTAATGGCTTAGTAAAAATAGGCTTAGAAAAATATATGAATTTGGAAAACTTTCCCTATGAGAATTTAATGCGTTCAATCGTTAATTACGAAGGTCGACCAAAACGAAAAAGTAGAAAGAAGTAGTATTATTAAAGTACATGAATTGCGAGACGTTAGAGAACAAGCCGGAAATTAATGAAAACGCGGAGTTTTGCACATGGATGTGCTTAGCTCGTGAAGTCCATGGACGGGCGAGAACGACTAATTAAAAATATGAGCATTTTGAATTGATTTCCAACGTCGTTATCTAACGTCTGGCAATTTACTTTAAGCGTTGGCCTGCCAATCGTATGCACAGTCTAAATGGGACCGTATACGCTCCACACCTGTAATGCCTTCATCAAGCATGACCTTTAGTGGTGATTGGTCATTAAAACGTTTATTACTCGTTTTAAGCCATAGAGGCCCCATAGCGGGGTTATGAGGGTAAGTTGTATGTAAAGCATGATGAATTCCAACGATATGTTCAATACGCTGATTCACCGGCTCTTCATTTGGAAAAGCACGATCTTCTTGAAATCGACGCATACCGCGAACGGGTACGTTTTTGGAAAATGCCAAAAAGTCATGTTGTTGGCGCAAATTTAAACCCCAACTATCAAGAATGCCCATTATCATTTTAGTCAGTGATAAATTGTCTTCTTTGCTCAACTGCTGCATAACAACCTCAAACGGTAAATAAACAAGTGTGTAAAATGTATCTATTTTAACAAGAATTGATTAAAACTTCTGCTATTTGCTAAATATTTGATTTTTATGCTATTTATAGGGTCAACTGGACGTAAAATAACCCAAAAATGGCAAGGTTTAAAATTTAATAAGGGGTGTTGAGTAATCAAAATGTAGCATTTGCTGTTCATTTAACGCTTCATACACAACCTGTAAAAATGCCATATTATGATCAACAGCACGAGCAAATTGATATATTACCTCAACCGATATTTCTTTAATTTGATCTTCCGACATCTCGGGTGAAATCCGGCTATAAATAATAAACCGCAAAACAGCAACGCGCACCAACAACATTTGAATATAAATAAATGCGCTCGGCATAGTAATAAACCACTCTCGATAAAAACAGTTTAGTAAGTATTTAATTAAATAGTCTTCGACCTGCCGATGCACATGCCCAGAAAAAACTTGATAACGCTTCTGAAATGCCGTTGAAAATTCGGCTGCATTTTCCACATCTAAATAACTTGTGTAACCTATTTGTTTAGCATAATAGTCAAAAATATTTATCGCCATTTTTGAAAGTTTTTCGTCTGGTGACTGTTGTATCTTCAGCATTAATATCGAATAAATAACAATACATGCCAATGGCTGATCATTTTCGTATTGCCCCATAAAATGCGTTACTGATTGTTTATAGTTAGAATCAAAAACATGCATTCGATAATTTTCTAAAGCATCTAAATCAAGAGACACACATCCATCAAAATAAATGGTAGATATAGAATGAGAGTAACTTGCTAATATATATAAGCGAGAATAGTAATCACTCTCTGTTAATTTAATAATATCAATAAAGGTTTGTTGTACATTTTTAAAGTATTTTTCATATATAGGGCTATCATCATTCAATGACAAATGTCTATGTACTGGTGTTTTTTCTCGTGATGGCAAAACTGACTCGTTTGTTTTTAACATGACATGATTTTCAATATCTTCAGTTAAACATAAACGAACAACTTCCGGGCAAGATAGTGCTCCACTCAACTCTTGTATTTCATTCTTCTCGGTAATAATTCTCGGGTAATAAGCACAAATATCTGAAAGTATATCGATACCTTGTTGAATATGTAGAGAACATTGTTCTTGTTTATTTAAATAAGGACAAAAGCCATTGTCATCCATTTGAATAAAGGCAAAACTTTTATTAGATGCTGATTTGGAATTATTTAATGCAACAGATTTATCAAACAACACTTTGCGTTGCTTATCTTTCTCAGCCCATGTTTCCATACGTTGATAATGAACTTTATCAATTCGTACATGCCAATCTTGACAACACGTATCTTCACACTTATCTGCAATACACTTAAATTCTTGCATGTATGGCAATGAAAATAATTCAGGCATTTAAAAATCCTATTATTGATATTATTAGATAAATTACGTTGTTCGGTCTTCATTGTTAAAACGAACTAAAACCATACCGCAATATTTTTTACCTTGATAGATTTCGACACGATAAATTTTAGATTGCTTATCAACGGAATATCGACGCCGAATATTTTTTAGCTTAATGGTATGATTACTTTCATCGCGCAAACCTTTACGAGTAAAGCCTATAACATTTACGCGATACCCTTTAATAGAGTGCACAATGAATTTCTTGTCGACATCTACAAGACTACCCAAATTTATTTTCTTAGTGTCACCATCTATAGACATTTCTATATTATCGAGAGAGTCATCATACTCAAAATAAGAAGGCCTTAAATACGTTAAATTACGATTTCCATAGCGAACGTTGAACCGATTATTTTTACTTACGATGGCAACTAATGGATTAACGGAACGGTAATTTATAAATGAATCCTTCTTAAGAGGAACATAATTCAAACGTTTTCTGGCATTGGTCATATCCAATAGTATTTTATTATCATAAAAAGCAAGCTGAAGTTTATCGTACATTGCTTTTTTTATATCATTTTCCGTTAAATTAAATTTTCGTTCAAATTTAATGCCAACTTTATTCATAAATGATTCAAGAACCAGCAAATGATAATATGCACGCTGGTGAGTTAAAAAATTCTTACTCGCCTCCACACCGAAAGCAGGTTTTGAATGATTAATGGCAAAATAAGTTAAAGTTTTTTCCATTTCCTTATCACCTAACGCCGTATGTGTGTTTTTCAGCCGATACTGATTTAACGAGTGACTGATTTTTTTATTTACATTAGATACAACGTGTTTCGCGATTTTTTCTAAATGACGGTATTGACCTTCACCTACCGTTGCTTGATCGATAATTAAACTTTGCCCCCAACGTTTAGGGTTATGCTGAGAATCGATATAGCGCTCATTATAAAATCCACTACCATCGTGTAGATTTAAAATCACATCAACATCTGGTGAGGTAATAATTTGTTTGATTTTTTGCACGGTATTAAACTCAGGATCATTACGTTTTAATTTTGAAAATTTTCGATTCATGTCACCATGAACTCCTCGTGATCGCTTAATAATACTTTCAAAATTTAAATTTGGCACAATCCAAAGTTGACCATGCGTAATTTTATAATGAGTTACTAATAAAGAGGCTGCAGTGAAACCACCAGGCTCATCACCTTGAATACCACCAATAACTAACAGTGTTGGGGCTGATTTTGTCTGACCGAGGTTATCAAGAGATAAATCAATGGGTGCTGGACCGTTTTTATGTAAACTAAATTCTAGTTCGGGCAATACAGCATATGCATTACTCACAATGCTGTTAATAAATAAGACAAGTAATAATTTAATTTGCATACCTACGCGTCATCCAATCTTTGCAGCCATTTCATGTACTATTTCTAAGGAATTCAAGTCCATCGTCTCTCGGTTTGACAAATAGCAGATATAGTCCAATATATAAGAAGTTGGGCATAAAAACACTTTTATCTTACACATTTTAGGAATTCCATACTCTATATGGCTAGATTATTATCGGCTTCTCGTGCAGCATCCATAGTTGGTGTACCTCGCGGCGTTATTCAGAAACACATACAAGCGGGTGAGCTCACCAGTTTTGAAGGAAAGGTAAAGCTATCGCAACTTGTTAAACTTTACCCTGATTCTCAGATTGAAAAAGACGATATGTCTGAGAAAATCGAAGGCTTTATTGCAAATGCACTCAAACGAGCACGTTACGCTAAATTTCAAAAATTGATAACGCCCGACACGGCAACGTTAGCCGCACGTGTTTCAGTTATTAGTAAAGAGCTGTCTGAAACAAAATCCGCGTTATATCATTATGAACAACTGTTTGAAATGTTAGAGCAGCATATCTCCAGCGATACCAGTGAATACAAAGAGCTTCAACAATGGCTACTTGATACCAAAAAAAATATTACAACCAATGCGCCTGAAATTGAACAGCTCATCAAGAAAGATAACTTGTTACGTGTTTTAGCAGCTCAAGTACATATCTCACCAAGTGGATTAGAATATTTTGTTGAAGGTAAAAATTCTATTCTTGAGTCGGGACTAACAACCGGTAGCGCACTCAACTATGGTTGTAGCAATGGTAATTGTGGTAAGTGTAAAGCTAAATTGTTAACTGGCAATATTGAAAAAATAAAGCAACATGAGTACGTATTTTCGAATGCGGAGAAAAGCCAAAATTATTTTTTAATGTGCTCCAATACAGCCGTAACAGACATTGAAATTGAGGCTGAAGTCGCCGGTAGTGAAGAGGATATTCCTCAACAAGAATTAGCAACCAAGGTTAAAAAAATTGAAACTACTAACAAATATGTTTCTGTCCTTACATTAAAAACTCAACGTACTAAACGACTTCGATTTTTAGCTGGTCAAGAAGTTAAGCTAACACTCAATAATAAATTAACAGAAGCATTATCTATTGCTAGCTGTCCATGTGATGAATCCTTTATTCAATTTCATATAGAGAATAATCAATCGACCTTTAGCAATTTCATTAATAACGATTTAAAAATAAATGATAGTGTGACGGTAGAAGGTCCAAATGGACATTTTGTTTTAAATAATGAATCGACAAAACCGATTATTTTTATTGCCGTTAATACAGGTTTTGCGCCAATAAAAAGTTTAATTGAAAATGCGCTTAGCTTAGAAGTTGCCGAATACATACATTTATATTGGATAAATACTCAAACAGAAATTCCATATTTACATAATCTCTGTAGAGCTTGGAATGATGCACTTGACAACTTCAATTACACCGATATTAACGTTGCCCATCTTTGCCACAATGAAGAACCCAACCAAGATGTTTTTTCTGCTTGTCTTTCGAATTTAATTAAAGACCACATCGATTTAGCAAATGTGGATATTTATTCTTCTATTCCTGAATCTTTGGTTGAATTTGCAAATTCATTTTTTATGGCACAAGGATTAGAAGAAGAACAAGTGCATTTTGCTAAAAGTTAACTCTTAGTTTTAGTTTCTGCTGGTTTACCTTCTTCGGGTTCATCTTCCAACCAGCTATTTAATGCGTTAACAATTTTGGTTGCTTGATCGCGGCTTGAAATATTAAATTTTGATTTATATTGGTATTCACCATTACGTTTTTGATAACGACGTATGCTAAATTTATCTTTTCCAAACTCATCTGTTTTACGATCTAAATCTTGATATCGAAAAATTATCGTCGACCAAGCACCTTTCGTTAACACGACCTTATCTAGCTCTCTCGATACAATGCGCCCATCTTCTTCGTAATTAACAGTTAATTCTTCAACGGTAGTTGCCATGCCTAATCCTCAATACAGATAGATAATAATTTATAGGCTAAATTATACCGTGTAATTGCATATTGATGAATAGCTCTGGTGTTAAAACCAAGGTGGTGGTGCTAATTACTTAGGGAATTCTCCAGCATAATGTTCAATCCACTCTTTTGCGGCTTCGTCTTTGCCTATATTGCGTCCCTCATTCGCTAATACCTGATTTCGATAATGCATGATATGACAAACTTGCTCCACCATTCTTACTTTAAATTCGGTATCTTTATCTGTGAACTCTAATCCAACAAGATAAAACCGGCCTGATTTTCTGCACCAACTAACTGTCGCATGCGCCTCAAATTCCGGACTAATACTATTTATCTTAACCAACATATTCTTGCTTTGAGGGTATGGAATAGAAGACTGAAACATTAAACCGCCAAAACTGACGTTTTCCATTCTCTCAATCTTTAATGTTTCATCAAGACTTTGTGACAAAGCCAACGGCGTCTTATCAGGAATCAACTCAATAGGAATATCTGCTGGATGTCGAATATAATTACGCATCGTTTCACGACTCTCTTCTTTTTCTATACCCACTTTGCTAACCTTCACTTTTTTAACGGCTATACGATCTTACTGCTTACATGTTATATTTCACAATATTGTATAAGATTGCTTTGCAATAAATACGCCAACTAATTACCCGGTTAGTTTGTAGCGTAGATTAACAATAAAAATGAAATACGCCGTGCAAAATATCTTTCAGACTTTACTGCTTAACAATAAGCGCAACTTATCAATCAGTTTAATATTCGCCTGCGTATTATATATTGGACTCGTTTTATTCTCTGAACCTTACAAGATTTTAGATGCATTTTCAAAGTTCAGTATCTTCAACTGGTTACTTATATTAGGTTGTTCATTAAGTAACTATTTATTACGTTTTTTTCGTTGGCACTATTATTTAAGCTATTTAAGGCACTATATTCCAATTTATCAACATTTTTTATATTACATGGCAGGTTTTGCATTAACCTTAACCCCCGCAAAAGTAGGTGAAACAATACGTTCAACTTACCTTGCGCAACACTCTGTACCTTATACACAATCATTTGCTATGTTCTTTACAGAACGATTTCTCGACCTCGTTATTATCGCTCTCCTCAGTATTTTTATACTTCAATCTCAAATAGCAAATCCCCATCAAAATGTTAATAATTTTGTTATTATCAGCATTATTGTCATCGTCAGTTTTATACCACTATTGCGACAATCTTTTGTCACACAATTTCTAGACTATTTACAGCGCAAAACACGCTGGCTTAAACTCCAAGCATTGTTACAACATTTCAAACAGTTAATCTCTACAGCAAGAGACTTTTTCACTCTGAAAGCCATAGCAATTGGTTTTATTTTCGGAGCGATTGCATGGCTTATCCAAGGCCTAGCTTTTTACTTTATACTTACCACGCTCAATGTTGATATCAATCTGCAACAAAGCATTGGTATCTATGCCATTAGTTTATTAGCCGGTGCGATAAGCTTTGTGCCTGGCGGCATAGGCACAACAGAAGCCGTTATGACTTTATTACTCAGCTTTCTAGGTGTAGATAGTTCCACAGCCATTGCCGCGGCTCTTATTAGTCGCTTATCGACTCTCTGGTTTGCCTTTAGTCTCGGGTTTATTGCGGCGACTATTTTAAGTTTTAGAAAAAACGATTAAATTTTATTTAAAAAAACACGTTAAAAAATAAAAGGAAACAATGATGCGCTTACTCCACACAATGATCCGTGTTGGTAATTTACAAAAATCTATTCAATTTTATACAGAAGTAATGGGCATGAAACTATTGCGCCAAAAAGATTATCCCAAAGGAAAATTTACTAACGCCTTCATCGGTTATGGAAACGAAACAGATAACTGCGTTATCGAATTAACGCATAACTGGGATATCAAGAGTTATGAGATGGGCACAGGCTTCGGACACTTAGCCATTGAAGTCAATGATGTTTATGCCGCTTGCGAAAAAATCAAACAACAGGGCGGCAATATCATTCGTGAAGCAGGGCCAATGAATGCAGGTACAACCATTATTGCTTTTGTAAAAGACCCAGACGGGTATGAAATTGAATTATTAAATAAGAAATAAAAAATCCCGCTAAAAAGCGGGATTAAAAAGACCTAACCTATAAAATAAACTCTAAACTTTTTTTCTTGCCAAGCCTAATAAACCTAAAAGACCGAAAGCAAGTAAATATAGAGATGATGCTTCAGGAACACTTGTTGAGCATGTATCTTGATTAATAGAGAAGTTACCAAAACCCCAGAATATTGGGTCAATGGTTACAGAAGTTAACGATGAAGAACATGCACCTTGACTATTATCAGCATAGATACCAAAGCCCGGTGTATTCGCCGTACTAACATTAAACCACTGTTTAGCTGCAATACCGCTACCATTTGATTCTGTTGCCGTTAACCAAGCATTGTTGTAACTTGAAGCACCTAGGTTTGCGCCAACGTTGAATGAAAAAGCACGCGTATTCTCGGGTAGAAAAATAGTAATTAAACTTTCACCTGTTAAGAAAACATCATAATCACTTGCTTCACCATTATTCCACCAATTCGTACTATCAGCAGTTTGACGCAACATAGGCTCAGGATTACTGTATCGGTTAACAAATTCAGCCGTACCAACTAACGGTGAATCAATTGACGTCACAAACTCACCGGTGTTACCTGTGCTACCAAAGTCAGTCATTGCATATCCACCAAGAGTTGTTGGTGTTGCTGTACCTGTGGCATAAGTTTCAAGTGTGGCCGCTTGTGTTGTTGAAAGAAGACCTAATGTTATTAGTGCTGCTGCTAAAGCTTTCATGTATCACCTTCAAACCTATTTATAGTTAATGTGATGCAGTTTACATTTTTACTCTTACCCTAGGTATTACCCAAAGAGGTTAATAGTTAATTGGCCTATTAGATTATGGGTTAACCCATCTTTATTCAACGAATAAATAACTTATATATTTCAATAAGTTATAAGTATAGTCAACTTAAGAAATCTCACGCTACATTACTCATATTCCGTGTACTTAGCTGCACTTCCTTGGCATTTATCGGCGGGGTATTTAGCCGCATTCCTTTTGATTTTTTCACTCACTACGGCATCCAAATCAACGTCTAGCTTATCGGCTAACCGAACTAAATAGATAAACACATCGGCGACTTCATACTTCACCTCATCAAGTGTTTTTTCGTTTAGATTTTCGCTTTGTTCTTCGGTGAGCCATTGGAAATGCTCCATCAATTCAGCAACTTCAACATTCATTGCCATAACTAAATTTTTAGGTGCATGAAAACCCTGCCAATCACGCTCTTCTGCAAAGTCTCGAAGTTGTTTTTTAAGTGCATTTAAGTCCATAAAAGTAAGTTCCTAAGTTTAATTACGAAAAAGAGCCAACAAAATAAATATCAAGTATGGGGCATTTGGCATGAAAAGCACCATAAGAATCTCAATCAACAGGCACTCGGAAAACAACATAAGTGCCTGTAAAAAATCTAAACCAACAGGCACTAAAAAAGCCCTTAACGGGCTTTTTTATAAAACTTAGCAGTGAATAAATTTAACGTAAAACGATATTACGGCTAACATCACTAATGCGTTTATTCAAATCAAGCGTTAACCACTCGTTATACGCTAACATCTGTGTCGTTCCATCAAGATATTCAATGACTACACGTTCAACCTTTTCTTCAAGGTATGAAAGCATTTTCACTTTAATGAGTTTGCCTGTACTTTTTACATACCATTCGCCAACTACGGGTGTGTACGAAGTAAACATAAAATTCTCCCCTGTACTGCGTGAAATTTTTGAATTTTTTAATTTCTTGTATCAGTAACAGGTCTTTATTTTATCAAATTGTTTTTGACTAAGGCATATTGACATACTCAAAGCATGCAATATGCAACCATATTACCATTTGATTAAATATTTTTAATACAACAGCTTACGCGTGGGTTAACCCGAATGGGTTACGAGCAAGATGAAAAAAAAATAAAAAATATTCATTTCATCTCTGTTTTAGTTACTCGTCTGTTACGCAACCTTCAGAAGCATTTTGCACCAATTTAATGTACTTAAATAAAGTGCCACGAGTCGCTTTATATTCAGGCATTGTCCATTGGCTTTTCCGAGCGTCCATTTCCGTCTCAGAAACATCAACATCTAAAACTAATTTATCTGCATCGACGGTAATCACGTCACCATTTTTAATTAACGCAATTGGACCACCTTCTTGCGCTTCAGGAACGACATGACCAATAATAAAACCGTGCGAACCACCTGAGAATCGGCCATCGGTAATCATCGCAACATCGTTGCCTAATCCTGCGCCCATGATGGCAGACGTTGGCGTGAGCATTTCAGGCATACCAGGGCCACCTTTTGGTCCTTCGTAGCGAATAACAATCACATCGCCTTTAACAATTTCACCCTCTTCTAAGGCTTTAAGCATCGCTTCTTCTGCATCGTAAACTTTTGCAGGGCCTGTAAAGGTTAAACCTTCTTTACCAGTAATTTTTGCAACCGAACCACCCGGCGCTAAGTTACCACGTAAAATTCGAATATGACCTGATTCTTTAATCGGTTTTTCAAGTGGCATAATAATATCTTGGCCCTCTTTTAAACTCGGTAAGTCTTTTAAATTTTCGGCAATGGTTTTACCCGTTACCGTTAAGCAATCGCCATTGAGTAAACCTTTATCGAGTAAATATTTCATTACCGCTGGAATACCACCGATTTCTTGTAAATCTGCCATGACATATTTACCACTTGGTTTTAAATCGGCAATGAAAGGAACACGATCACTGACTGCTTGAATATCATCAATGGTTAATTCAACATCGACCGCACGCGCCATTGCAATTAAATGCAGTACTGCATTGGTTGATCCGCCTAACGCCATTAACATGACTAATGCATTTTCAAATGCATCACGCGTCATAATATCTCGCGGGCAAATATTCTCTTCTAACAAATGACGAATCGCCGCACCGGCTTTAATGCACTCTTCGTGCTTCATGGGATCTTCCGCCGGCGTTGATGAACTGTACGGTAGACTCATCCCCATCGCTTCAATCGCTGTTGCCATCGTATTAGCGGTATACATGCCGCCACAAGCACCCGCCCCCGGGCAACTGTTACGTACAATAGTTTGGCGCTCATCTTCGGTAATGCGCCCAGCAATAAATTCACCATAACTTTGAAAAGCAGAAACGATATCGAGTGTTTTGCCTTCATGATGACCGGCACGGATAGTGCCACCATAAACCATTAAAGAAGGACGGTTAATTCGTCCCATCGCAATAAGTACACCAGGCATATTTTTATCGCAGCCAGGCAATGAAATATTCGCGTCATACCATTGTGCGTTCATTACGGTTTCAACGGAATCGGCAATTAAATCTCGAGACTGTAATGAATAGCTCATACCATCCGTGCCCATCGAGATACCATCACTCACACCGATGGTATTAAAACGCATACCCACTAAGCCCGCAGCTTTCACACCTTCTTTTACTTTTGCCGCTAAGTCATTCAAATGCATATTACAGGTATTACCTTCATACCAAACACTCGAAATACCGACTTCGGCTTTATCCATATCCGCTTCGGTTAAGCCTGTACCGTAAAGCATGGCTTGTGATGCACCTTGAGATTTTTGTTGTGTAATGCGTGCGCTGGTTTTATTTAAATTTTGCTTTGGCATAGCCGTATTTCCTTAAAATTAACTCAAAATAGGGATAAAAATAATTGGGATGCGAAGTATAAACTTTTTACTCTCCAGCTTCACGTTTTGAAGATAAATATCAGAATCGGACATGATTTATTTCAGCTCGATAGACCCTGACTTGTAAGCCTTACATCTTTTCTATGCTGGCTGTGACTTATTCTACAAATATCGCTTCATCTATACTCAAACCGTGCCGATATGCTAATGTTAAGGAACAATACTTATTATCGCTATTATTTAAAATTCAAATATTTACTACGTATTTATTAGAAACTGGTTTAAGGCAATTGGCACAAATCCTGAATGATTAACAAGATGAACGGCAAAACACACAGTATTACGCTATTTTTGACGCTTTTATTAAGCTTATCTGGCGGTCTATTGTCTGCAAATGTTGCCTTTGGCTATTCTGACGCACAGAAAATTGTAAATCAACGCTACCAGTATGAAGCCGCTCAACGTGCCTTACGCCTTGGGCACAGTAAAACCTATCAAAAATTAGAAAGCCAATTACGTGATTATCCTCTACATACCTATTTAAAACTCAATGAGTACACACGCGGCTTATACCACCTTCCTTCAACTAAAATTAAAGATTTTATCAGCCAAAATGCAGGAACCCCTGTTTCGACACGTTTGCGCCACCGTTGGTTAAAAAGTTTAGCGCGTAGAGGAAAGTGGCAATTATTTATTGATAATTACTATGCTAATAATGACCGTTCTCTACAGTGCCAGTTTGCCAATGCACTAATAAAAACATCACAACAAGAAAGTGGCTATGCCGTTTTAGAGGGACTCTGGGTTACCAGTAAGTCTTTACCCAGACAGTGTGACCAGCCCATCGCCAAATGGCGTAAAACGGGCCAATTAACCAATGACCTTGTTTGGCAGCGCATTCATGTAACCATGAAAAAAGGTCGTTCACGACTAGCCCGCTACTTAGCCCGTTACTTAAACAAAGACGAACGTTTCTGGGTCAATATGTGGTCGAAGATACGCCGCAACCCAAACTATTTAGTTAAGGCACATGCTTACTTCCCTGAAAATGCTCGGCCTAAAATGCTGCGCTGGATGATCGCTGATGGACTCGCTCGCATGGCACGTAAAGATCCCCAACAAGCGGCATCGCTATGGCAAACGCTAGACCCAATCTATGCCTTTGAAACAGAAGAACGCGAACGAATATTACGTAGGCTCTCGATTGCCTTATTAAAAGAAAATACCGATGAAGCTCGAAAGTGGATAGCCAAGCTCGATATTAATTTAGTAGATAATAAACTCAGCAGCTGGCACGTTATGACGGCCGTTAGAGACCAAGACTGGTCATCGGCTCTCGATTGGATAAACCGACTATCTCCCGCATTACAGCAGAAACCAAAATGGATCTACTGGCGTGCACGCGCACTTGAAGCGGTAGGTGAACTTGATGAAGCCCGCAGCCATTATTTAGTAAACACCGATGAACGTAATTATTATGGCTTTCTAGCCGCTGATCGTATTGGCCAAGTGTATCGACTCACCCATCGCCCGGTTGGCTACAGCACAAAGAAAATGGATACCCTTGAACAAATACCAGCCATATTACGCGCCCGAGAACTCCTCGCACTAAAACGCGCGTCTGATGCACGACGCGAATGGAATTACGCAGTTGGTCGTATGAGCCACCCACAAATGCTAACCGCGGCACGGCTCGCCTCAGAATGGCAATGGCCAGATCGTGCGATACAAACACTCGCTAAAGCAAAATACTGGGATGATCTTGAGTTGCGCTTCCCACTCACCCACCAAACGCTGGTGATAAACCAAGCTCAAAAACAAAAGATTAACCCTGCTTGGGCATTCGCTGTTATCCGCCAAGAAAGTGCATTTACCCCTGATGCTAAGTCACATGCAGGCGCTCTAGGCCTCATGCAACTTATGCCACGCACCGCACGACAAATGGCCCGCAAGTTACGTTTGCGTATGCGTAATACACGAAAATCCTTACTCAATACCAGCACCAATATACGACTCGGGGTTGGTTATTTAAAACGGGTATCTGACCGCCATAATGGCCATCCTGTACTTGCAACCGCTGCCTACAATGCTGGGACATCGCGTGTTAAATCGTGGCTTCCGGAGGCGGGAGCCAGTGTACCGGCAGATCTTTGGGTTGAAATGGTACCGTTTAACGAAACACGCAACTATTTAAAGCGAGTGCTTACTTACACTGTAATATACGAAAAACGTCTAGGATTGCCCGCATCAACCTTACTTGAACGCATGCAACCCATTGCCCATGATCTCACTATCGCAAAGAAAGTGATTATTAAAACGCCCACGTCCTAAACCACACGACTAAGTAAACTACCTCACAAATCGGCTAATATCTCCGTAATCTTTACTCCAAAATCGCGGCCAGCTCACAAAAAAAAGTTTAATAAACTCATTTTGCAGCCGATAATTACTTACGTAGCAACGCAGTTCTTTATCGCAATTATTGTATGAGATTCATATAAAAATAGCCGAGAAATGCATCCCCCCACCATCATCATTTGGAGGCTTTAATGATGTTATTAGTAGCAGTTGGTATTTCAGTAAGCGCCGTACTCGGTTTTTATATTGGCAATCAAATGGGACAAACTCAACACGTTCGTGACCATCTTGAAGAAACACGTCCTCAGCGACAAACCATGAACTCGCAGCAAGTCGGTTAAATACAAAAGGGGCTAAAAGCCCCATTTTTTTATATCTAAAAATTAAAATAAATCTACTTTTTTAAATATCTAATCAGGAATCGATTCCGCAAAAACATTCCTCAGCTTATAAAACAAAAAGCCCATTAAGAAAAACAAAACTCCAGCGATAATGGCTCCAACATTTGTTTTAAGCTCAACACCGCGAACAAGTACCGAGTTTTGCTTATCACTTGGAGCGTAATAAACATTTATTTTTCTTGTTACTGGAAATTGATGCACTAACTGTCTGGATTCATTGCCGTCCGTCCCACCAATACCGGAGAATCGTATTGTATCATTCTCATATAGTGTGCCTTCTATTTCGTATTGGTAACGTATAAGTGGGCTATAGACGGTTACATAGCTATTGGAATCGGCTGATGCGAGCTCTCTTCTAGATACCACTTTTGATTCAAGTATAACGCCTTTAACCGTAGGCCAATCGTTGCTCAATTTAGCGAGTGTAATATTATAAACACTACCAATTAATGTTGCTCCGCCGACAAACATAAAAATTCCACCAAAAATCGCTACAAACTTTTTAGTCACTCTTCGTGCTTCAGCTGTATCTATTTTGGTATCCGTCTTCTGTGTCACTTTTTGCATTCCTTTCGCTTTAAAAACGATTACCACATTTTATTAATTTTCTTTTTCTCTTTTTCCATTTTCACTCCCATTAAACGTTCCCATAACTGAATACCGGCAAAACGTTCAACCCTTTCCGTTGATACACGATAGTCTGCCAATGGCTTATCTGCTTTTTTATTCGGAATGATAAACGACCACATTTTGAGTTTGCCGCGATTATTTTCAGTCAGTACCGACTTAAAGTAGGCCGGTGGGATGGGGATAGGAATACCTTTGTCTTCTTCACTACCAATGCTTTTTACCTTTTTGTCAAAATCAAAGATAGGGCCACTAAGCACGTAGGTCTCGTATACCTTTTTGTCACTATCAAGCCGTCTCACTTCAGATTCTAGTTGGCTCCAGATACCGCTATTAAAACTTTGTTTCTGAGGCGACATATTGGATAGTAAAAACGTTTCACTGTTTTGCAGCTCGGTTTCCAGCTTATCGGCGCTTGCAATCAAATGGCCACGCGCAAAACCTGAATGTTCATAAACATCTAAATCCGCTCGAAACATTTCAGGTATACGGAAATCAGGTCGAAATTTATCAATCCGCTTCACTTCCTCAGGATGAATATATTGCCTATCTGAGCTCATAATTTCTAACGCCCACTTAGCTTGGCGAAAATAATATGAATAGCCAATAAGGTAATAACGGTTAAAGAGTATTTGGTCGGCAGCGGGAATACCGTAGCGGGTTTCACGCCGTAAACTGGGGATTTCAGCCATGATGGTTTGTTTCCTTACATTATTTAGAACAAAGTTAACGAATTAAAACATAAGTACTCAATATAAATCAATAAGTTAAGGGATACTTGTTACAAATTACTTGAATTAAGTCTCTTAATTGTCTAATATTGGTTTAAGTATCAAATATAAAGATCTGGAGTGCAAACCATGAAAGATGAAATACCAACATACGAAGTGGAAGAAATTAGCTTAGAAGAAGCTGTAGAAATAATCGCAAGTGAACCGAATAGTCACAACCTGTATTAACTTTTAACCTCCTCCGCTTTCGGTAGCCAATCGCTTCACGGCTTGTTTCCTGAAAGCAATACACTTAAAAGCCCAGCTTTGCTGGGCTTCTTTTTAACTGAAATACGTTGAGCTATTCCATTAACGCTCGCCCATAAGCAAACCAATAAGCTCGTCTTCGAGCAATATTCTATCCGCTAAGACTTCTCCTAATTGAGATAGATCATCAGCCAAATCTTGTAGATTATTACATTGATCTGAGCAGTCGTATTTTTCATTAAAGGCTAGTATCACTTTGGTCATATCAGCAATACGTGGGTAAACTTTCTCCGCCACTTCACTAACATCTGAACGTCGTTCAGTACCATCATCAATAAATCGATAAAGTTGGAAATGCGCACTAGCTGTGTAATCAACAATGGCTTCGCAGAACTCTTGAAGCATAAGCTGGCTTTCACGGTCTGGTGTGAAAGGCCGCATTTCTGCAAGTTGATTAAAAAGAGAAAGCGTTTCTTTTCGAGTGTCTAATAATGTGTGTAATCTTGTATGCGATTCACTACGACGTTCTTGGCTTGCTTCGACTGTACCCAACTTTCCTTACCCCTTAAAATTCAACGCACTAGTTGTGTTTTTTATAACTATGCCTTGAATACGGTCGCGCTAGCAAGTACTTTTTGCATCAAAAAAACCAATAATTATTGACCAATTTCAACTTGAATTGCATGCCAACCTTTTGGACCTTCTTCTGCTTCATATTGAACAGCTTGGCCTTCTTTTAAGGATTTATAACCTTCTGATTTAATAGTAGAAAAGTGAACGAATATATCCAAATCACTATCATTGGGAGAAATAAACCCAAACCCTTTGCTATTATTAAACCACTTAACTTTTCCCTCAGTCATATTTATTTAACCTTGCTAACAATTATTATTATGTGTTTTTTACCTTAGATTCCACAAATTATACGCATTCTAAGGCTTTAAAAAGATATACACGTCACAATTCAAATTTACAGCACTTAGCTAAAACCGAGTAAATCGCTATATTATTTTCTATAACACTTAAATGGGGGGAGGAGAAATTAAGATTAAAAATTAATATATAATGAAAGTCTTAAACACAATGCTTTTGACTTCACTTTGTAAACCATTAAAAGACTACACAGCATGAAACGTCCTGAATTGCTCTTACCTGCCGGCACTCTTAAAAATTTAAAATATGCTTTCGACTATGGCGCAGATGCTGTTTACGCTGGGCAACCACGTTATAGCTTACGAGTGCGGAATAATGATTTTCAGCTCGAAAACTTAGCGAAAGGTATCGAACATGCACACTCAATGAGTAAAAAGTTCTTTGTTGCCAGTAACTTAATGCCCCACAACAGTAAAATTAAAACCTACATGAAGGACATGGAGCCCGTTATTGCCTTAAAGCCTGATGCATTAATCATGGCTGATCCTGGCCTAATAATGATGGTTCGAGAGCGTTGGCCAGAAGTACCCGTTCATTTATCCGTGCAAGCCAATACAGTTAATTATGCCGCAGTTAAATTTTGGAAATCACTCGGTTTAGAACGCATTATTTTATCCAGAGAGCTCTCTTTAAACGAAATCGAAGAAATCCGTCAACAATGCCCCGATATTGAGCTGGAAGTCTTTGTTCATGGTGCATTATGTATTGCTTATTCGGGGCGTTGTTTACTCTCTGGCTACTTTAACCATCGAGATCCTAACCAAGGAACTTGCACTAATGCCTGCCGTTGGGAATATGATGTTAAACCTGCCGAAGAGAATATTATGGGAGATGTTCAACATATCGAGCCACAGAGAATAGAATTTGATGCGATGGCGGCAATTCAAAATCCGCCTGATGCTTTCGCAGACAAAGAACCCCGCCATCCATTAGCTGATAATGTTTATGTTATTGAGGAGAAAAATCGAACTGGGCAATTTATGCCAATACTGGAAGATGAGCACGGCACTTACATCATGAATTCTAAAGACTTACGCGCCATTCAGCATATTGAAACTCTCACAAAAATGGGGATCGATTCGTTTAAAATTGAAGGCCGTACCAAATCTCACTACTACGTTGCGCGCACAGCGCAACTGTATAGCCAAGCAATTGACGATGCTGTTGCCGGCCGTGAATTTGATGCTACCTTATATGGCAAACTCGAAAATTTATCTAACCGTGGCTATACAGAAGGCTTCTATGAGCGCCATCCAAACCAAGATTATCAAAACTACCTCTCCGGTGTCTCAAAATCGGTACAACAGCAATTTGTTGGTGAGATAACCGGATACGATGATGAAAAACAAATGGCTGAAGTGGACATTAAAAATAAACTTTGTGTCGGCGATAACATCGAAGTCGTTTCGCCACAGGGTAATATTTCTATGGTGTTAGATAAAATGGAAACGCTTAAAGGCGAACCGATTGAGCAAGCGCTGGGCAGTGGTTATCAAATACGTTTTGCCTTACCAAAAGCGAATTACCAACGTGGCTTAATTGCTAAAAACTTATAAGCTATAACGATTAATCGGCTATTTTTCCTATCATTTAAAGCTCAAACTTTACGCTAAGATGCCGCTATATACGGAAATACTTTGTAACAAAAATTAAGGATAATCTATAAAACATGACGGCAACAACTAAAAGATTTAATACCGATCTCTATCTTTCCATTGACCAAGGTGGCCATGCTAGCCGCGCAATTGTTTTTAATAACTGCGGAGAAATTATTGCACAAGCACACCGTGATTTATCCATTCATCGTTATAAAGAAAGTTTTGTTGAGCACGATCCAAGCGAACTATTAGACTCGATTCATAACGCTGTTGAAGACGTTGTGAAACAACTGGGTGATAAAGCAAAAAATATCGCCTCCGCCGGCTTAGCAACACAACGTTCAAATGTGGTTTGCTGGAATAAAGTAACCGGAGAAGCCGTTTCTCCCATTATTAGTTGGCAAGATGTACGTGAACATAAATTTATTAAAACATTAAAACCTCAGTCTCAAGCAATACATCAAAAAACAGGATTATTTCTAAGCCCACATTATGGTGCAAGCAAACTCCGCTGGTGTTTACAAAATATTGAAGCAGTAAAACAAGCGAAGCATAAAGGTGAACTTGTAATCGGTCCCATGGCCAGTTTTATTTTGCACCATATAGCCGATGAAAAGCCATTGTACGCTGACCCAAGTAATGCATCACGAACCCAACTATGGGATATAAGAAAGAAAGAATGGCACCCTGAATTACTAAAATTATTTGAAGTTGATCCAACACTATTACCCGATTGCGTTCCATCTAACCACCATTTTGGAACACTATCTGTTTCTGATATCAAGATACCTATTCAATTATGCATGGGTGACCAGTCTTCCGCTATGTATGCTTACGGAACGATTCAAGTTGATACGGCTTATGTAAATACCGGTACCGGAGCATTTGTTTCACGTCCTTCGGGCTATGCAATGTTATATGGCCGCCGCCTTTTAACGAGTGTTATTTATCAAAATGAAACGCAAAGCCAATATGTTTTAGAAGGCACTATCAATGGCGCTGGCTCGGCAATCGATCTGGTTAGCAAAGAACTCAAGATTGATAATCCATTCGAACACTTGAGTGAATGGTTAAAAGCAACCAGCAACAAACAAGATAATGACTTCGAACAACTTTATTTAAACGGTGTATCCGGTTTAGGTGCTCCTTTTTGGATCCCCGATTTTATCAGTCGATTTTTATATTCAAGTAACGATCAAGATAAAATTGTCGCGGTTGTTGAAAGTATAATTTTTTTAATACGCGAAAACATAGAAGAGATGATGAAGCTTTCATCACCGCCAGAACAAATTCAAATCACGGGGGGTTTAGCCGTACAAGATGAAATTTGTCAACGCTTAGCCGATTTAACTCAGCTACCGGTTTATCGCCCTGTTGAATGTGAAGCAACCGCGCGCGGCTTAGCCTATAAGCTTGCAGGCGAACCCAAAATTTGGCCTGAAACAGGCATTGGACAATGGTTTGAACCACAAGATAATCAAGGCTTGCAAAAACGATATGATGAATGGCATACCGCGTTACTGCATGCACTTAGGGAATAGGTTGAATAAAAAGTTACTTGAGATGAATGTTTTTCGTTTGTTTACAGTCAGTCATTTTAATGGGTAAAACTTTTTTTATTTTTTCTAAAACATCTTCAGCCGTTACACGATAACCCGTTAATTTACCGCCATATAATGTCAATAATTTCTCTGCTGATGCATGAATAACCGTATCGCGTGGTCTAACGAAAAATGAGCCTTGTATTCTAGGTAAAACACGTAAGCCAGCAAACGATTCAATAATTGTTACATTTTTCAATAACATATAATGCAAATAAACGTCTTTTAAATAATTTATTTCTGTTTCAGTTGGAATCACTTTAGCAGGATCACCAACGTAATTTTTTTCAGTGGTTCCTACCAACGTTTTACCTTTCCAAGGCATAATAAAAATCGCGCGTTTATCTTGTGGGGCCTCAACATAAACAACACCATCCGGTGCGGGAGTATCGAGTACGATATGCGTCCCTTGAACTAGATCACATTCCATTTTAACAACAGGTGTTCCATCCACTTTATCTAAAACTTGATTCACCCATGGACCGGAAACATTAACAATGAATTTCGCCTTAATACATTCCTCTATATTATTTGTTTTAACCTCATACATCGAATTAATATAGTTCAAAGAAATAACTTCACTCGGGCAACTTAAAACAGTGCCTAAAGACTCGGCAGAATGCATAACACTCTCCGTCAGCTTTTTATCATCCGTTTGTGCATCATAATATTGAAAGACTGCTTTTAGATCAGTTATACGTAAATTATTTATCGGTTGAGAACTTAAGTTTAATTTTTTAAACTGCGTATATTTTTTAAAACCACCTAAGATTTGATATAAGAATAAGCCAATCCTGATCTGCCATGCACTTCGTGTTGTTTGAGAATAAATAGGAATATAAAACTTTACCGGCTTAACCAACGTTGGAGCCAACTTAATGAGTCGCTCACGTTCTAATAAAGTTTTTCGAACTAGTTTAAATTGTCCCGTCTCTAAATAGCGTAAACCGCCGTGTATTAGTTTGCTGGATTTACTTGATGTACCCGATGCAATTGCGGTTTGTTCAAAAACGATGACTTTATATCCTGCTGCTGATGCCGCTTGAGCAACACCAGCTCCTTGTATACCACCTCCAATTACCGCAATATCATACTCCATTATTTCATATGCTCTTGTAGTGCAAGACTCATACTCTTAATATCAAATGTTTCCACCATATCAACACCCTGTTTTAATACAGCTATCGCTTCGAGATAATCCGTACACTCATACACAACGATTTTACTGTTTAGCAATTTTAATTTTTTATCTTGGGGCAACAAAGTTATGTCACAAAAAAAGTATTCTGGATTAATTTTTTTCAGTTTATCGAATTGAGTTGTAACAGCTTCATTCCAGTCATCAATAACCGCGCCAACTGGATTATTTGTTTGCTGACGTATGCGTTCAATGATATCTAACGAAAAGGAAATAAAGACACATTGTTTTTTTATAGGTGATATTAAAGGTATTACTGCATTTAATATATCGTCCATACTAAACACATCGATACTGATACGTTTTAATTCGACAAACAATATAACGGAAGGATGTTTTTTAAATAATTCGACAACCTCATTCAATGAGGGAATGCGTTCCCCTTTAAATTTACTTTTAAATCTGTCTGGGGAGAAACTAGAAAAGGCGTTAAGCTCTTCTAGCGTGTAATCATGAATTGATTTTGGTTTTTCACATAAACGTTCTAAATCTCTATCATGAAATAATACAGCCTGCTTATCTTTCGTTAATTGAATATCGACCTCTATATACTTCGCATTAGCATTAATCGCTCCATTAATCGCTGCCATCGTATTTTCTGGATATTGAGTTGACAACCCACGATGAGCCACAAGTAATTCATTTACATTAATTTTTTTCATTTAGTTAAACTTAACCGACTCGATCAATGGATTTAAATTTAGCATTCTCATCAATAACCAATTTAAAGCACCCTTGTACACCCGCATGAGAAACAAAGGGCTGTAAAACATTGGCTGGAAATTGAACGCGTTGCCCTGTATGACTTGAAGCTATGACACTATTTATATTCTGGGCGTAATAATTATGAAATTCAACAGTAGAAATATCGAGTTGTACATAAAAAATTGATTCCCTGTTTTTTTTCATAAATATAATTATAGGCCGTCAATTTAAATCTGCAATATCCTCTGTAATTCGTTAAAAATATAACTATTCAGTTGTGTATTAATTTTCGTTATACTGGCATTTTTTGATAGCAATTAAATTTTTGCTCCCTAGCTTATGGAATTTACATTATGAAATCATTACACCCTTCTCTTCGCATTATTGCCTTATCAATTGCGATATCTTTACTTGTTGGCCTAATTGGTTATTTTATACTTGGTTCGATTGACACCAGTATTACAGATGTAACACGTTACCAGACCTATATCTTGATGGCAGGCGCACTCTTTGGCGCCCTTATTATCCAAATCATCAATGCTTATCAAAATAAACCAGCCGAAGTTGTCAGTTTATTTATCGGCAATCTCCCTTTTCGTGCATCTAACCAACAATTACGTAAAGTATTCTCAGAGCATGGCACCGTACATAATATTCGCCTTATGACAGATAAAGTAACTCGTAAACCCCGTGGTTTCGGTTTTGTTGAAATGAATAAAAATCACGCCAAAATTGCTATTAAAATGCTAGACGGCCAAGAATTTATGGGGCGAGAACTTAAAGTGAACTATGCTAATGAAAGCAAATACTAACCTTACCTATTCATAAACAAAAAAAGGGCTTTTTAGCCCTTTTTTAGTGCCCGTTATTTTTATTATACGGGCACTTATCTTTTAAGGTTAGTGCCCGTTATTTTTATATTACTGGCAAGAAAAATAAATAAGGTGTTCATTGTCTACGGATACTGTTTTACCTAAACTTATAAAACCAGAACCTGACAAAGGATATTCTTCATTTTGAATAAAAACTTCTTGGCCGCCTTGAGTCTTAATAAATGTTCCATTAGTACTTTGGTCAATAACAACAAACTTACCTTTCCGGTAAACAAGTTTTGCATGATGTCGGGAGACGCAATCAGTATCGACAATTATATTGCTACCTTTACTGCGGCCAAACATAATGTCATTACCTTTAGACGAGGCTTCGGTAATACGTTCATGGTAGGTTAAATAGATATGTTGTCCACGAGAAAATAACGATTTAATACGTGATTCACTCATATTCTGCGTTAGAGTCGCTTGCTCAATGTCATCGGCAGTATCGCTTAATTTAATAACTTGCGATGAATCACTACTATTATCTTCCAACATTTCTATAAATTTCGATTTTCGACGTAAGATTAAGTTGCCAAACTCATCTAATAACTCAGGGCTGACTAATTCTGGTTTTAAACTATATTGTTCGCTGCCTAGTTTTTCATAATTGTCGATAATGACATAGATACGATTCTCTTGAAAATTCGATTTAAAATAAACGCGGAACGGTATCATTCCTTGTAGTTCAAGATTATAAGTAGACTGCTCTGCAATCACGCAACCTGCATTTTTAATGTTACGGATAACATCTTGAGTATTGGAAGTTGAATCAAGAGAAATATCTATATTATCTTTACGTTCTAGTTTTAAAATAAAACCGACGACATCATCGTCGTAACTACTACGCACATGAATTTCATAATTTTTTTGTTCAAAGCCGTCAAGAAAGAGATCATCACTAAATTGAAAATTTACCGGAACAACAGGCTTTACCAAGTGAAGCTGATCAAGTAACTCATGCATATAATCATAGACCGTTCGCAAGCTATCAATGACATTACTACGATGTAGTTCATGTAACGATTCTTTGCTTTCAGAGTGTGCATCTTCTTGATGCAAGATTGACTGTGCTTGTTGTTTTAATTCTTTTAGCACGCCCATAATTCTATTCTCTTTGGTTTTGTTCTAGCTCAAATTAAACTAGTGATAGGGTCAAATTTATGCCATTACTTTACAATTTTAAGACTTCAAGTTCAATTCCTAATGTTTTAATTATGTCACATCCCGCCAACGTTGCTTCATTCGTAATGACCGCAATATTTTCCGACTTAGCTTGTAAATAACGTTCTGCAACGGTGCGTAAATCATCAATACTTACTGATAAAACTCTTTTTCGAAAAGCTTGTCGTAACTCAGGTGTTCTTCCAAATAATTGATTTTGAAAGGCGTCTTTTGCCTCTCCTGCTGGAGAACCGGGTTTATCAATAGAGCCTATAACACCTAGAATAGCCTCTTCCAATAATCGAGGCTCATGTTTGCTCGATATAAGCCAATCAATTGAGCGATCGAAATCTTGCAAGGTTTCAACTAAACGTGGATCTCGATAAGAATAAAAGCGAAATGATGCCGATTCAGAGTCATAACTTGCTCCGCCACCATAAGCACCACCTTTTTCACGGATATTCGTATGTAAGAAACCATTACGCATAAAGACCGCTAAAACTGTCAAGACGGCAGAATCAGCATGTTCTATTGAAACACCTGAATATGCCTTGGCACAGAAATTTACTTGCGTATTAGTTACCCATGCTTGTTTAACGGGTTGTACATTTGTTTCTAGAGTAAATAAATTATCAATGCCACTTGCGGGAGTATCAGCCCAAGGTTGCAACATAATATTTTGGCTATCGATTATCTGCTCATTTTCCGCTATCAATAAAAATTCTCGTGGTGTTTGCTTAATTTGATGATGAATACTTGCTAAATTATCTGCAAATGACGTTAATTCATCACTATCCGCTAAGCGATCATCTAAATCTTTTAAGTTTTTAATGCTTTCAAGCCCACGCAGTGAGTGAGATAATTTAGCCGATTTGCTAACACCTGCAGCGGCAGCCAACATCGCAAGACTATGACCACTACCCGTAACGCTTTGCTCTGCACGAACACGTTTTTGTGACATTAATTCTCGAATACGATCATGTTCATCAAACCGAACGGAATTAAATGTTTGCTGCATGATCTCACTTAAGGTTTCTTGATTACGTAATAAGGCTTTACCTGACAAAACAAAATAACCCGATAGTTTATTCGCGTCATCAACCGCGCCACGTAATGTATTATACGCATTGATTCCACCCGTCGCTCGGTACTGCCAATTCTGTACGGCAAGATAATCTTTTTTACCAACTCCCAAGCGAGTAATACTGCCAGAGTAATGAGGCAAATACGGAATAAGCTTAGAGTCTATTTTCGGTAAAGTACAAATGACTTGCTGATACACCAAGCCATTCGTTGGCTGTGTATACAATGATGTTTTAACACCATGTGTTTGCGATACTTCGCCTTCTGCTATCGACATTTCAATCGGTACATCTTGCAATGTTACTTTAGGCAAAATTTCTATATCATCTTCACTTGCCTGACGTTCAGCAAGCGCCTTTGCTTGTGATATTATTTTTTGTTTTGCATCGTTATCTAAACTTTTATTTATTGCAGCTAACTTTGCTTTTTCATTATCTTCTTTGCGTTGATTAAGTTCAGCATCCGGCTTCATGGTTAAGCGAACACGATGTTGATTATCAAGTAGTTGAGTCTTTAGTAGGTTCTTCACATATTCTGGGTCTTGAATATTTTTCCGTAACGTATCAATAACAGGATCAACATTAAGTAATTCAGCAGGATCACCTCGATGTATCGCGCATGATAATCCTTCCAATATAATAGACAAACCATAAGGGTAGCCATCACCACTCACTTCACGTTGGCCTAATTCAAGTTGATGTAATACCGCTTCAACATCTTCCATAGCAATGCCATTTTCAATGATGTCCTCAAAGAGACCCAAAATTAAAGCTTCTATTTTTTCAGAGTCTTCCGCTTTACACCCTTCTAAGCCACACATAAAGGTAAGTTCATGATTTGAATCGTCCAAGCCACAAAGAGAAGATGGTGCAACACCTAGGTCACTTGTTTCTAGCGCTTGTCTTAATGGTGAGGCACTGTTATCCAATAAAATGCTTGATAGTAAATGAGAACTTAATACACCTTCTAAATCTGTGTTATGCCCAAGCAACCAAGCCATAACCACATGAGATTTATCATCTAACGATTCATCTGTATCAATACCATAAACTCCTTCAACAACAAGCGGTGCGGTATAACGCTTCTCATCATCAACTTTAATGACTTCATCTAACGCATCAAAATCTTTTAAAACATTTTTTTCAAATATTTCATGATATTCATTAGCACTCACGTCGCCATACGTCATAAAGACTGCATTTGATGGATGGTAATGTGTTTTATAAAAGGCCTTTAGTTCGTCATAACTTAAGTCAGTTATGTTTTCGGGATCACCACCACTATTATAATGGTAAGTGGTAGTAGGATATAAGTGTGTATACAGCTCTTCCCAAACTTGGCTCACCGGTGAACTTAAAGCGCCTTTCATTTCATTAAAGACGACACCTTTATATAAGAGCTCTGATTCAGCATTTTCCATTTCCGCATATTCTAAGCGATGGCCTTCTTGCGCAAAATCCAACTGATCAAGTCGAGAAAAGAATACCGCATCTAAATAAACATCGAGTAAATTAAAAAAATCTTTTCGATTTTGACTCGCAAATGGATAGGCTGTCCAATCACTACTGGTAAAGGCATTCATAAAGGTATTCAGTGAACGACGAATCATCATAAAGAAGGGATCACGTACGGGGTATTTTTTACTTCCACACAATGCAGTATGTTCAAGCATATGTGCAACACCGGTTGAATCCATCGGTACGGTTCGTAATGCAACTAAGAATACATTTTCGCTATTTTCTGCAGCCAGATGATAATGGCTCGCACCGGTTTTACTGTGACGATATTCTTCAACGGTTAAATTAAGTGAATGAATTTCTTCGCTTCGCACCCACTCAAAAGCAGAGTGAATAGTTTGAGGTTGTTCGGCTGTCATTGTTTTGGGCATATTGAATTCTATTTAATAAATTTTGAAAGATTAGGAACAGAGTGCCCGTAATAAACGACTTTACCATCAGGAGCGACTACGACCATCGTGGGGGTAACAACAGAGTGATAAGCTTCCGCTGCATCTAAATTATCTAGGCGATTGGCAAGAATAAGATATTTAATACTATTATCTTTAACATACTCAGCCACATCGTCATTATATTCTGCGCCGATGTTAATAGCAGCAATCGTTAGTCCTTTGTTATTATATTTTGCGTGCAGGGCATTAAAATCTTTTACGTGCGCATAGCAATAAACACACTCGACTGCCCAAAAGACCAACATCACATGACCTTTTTTACGTAATTCAGCTAAGGTATATGGCTTACCTGAAAGCGACTTTAAATTAAATTCAGGAGCAACCTGACCAACTTTATAACCAATAATCGGCTTATTTTCGGCACTACAAGCCGTCATACCTGAAAGGTTTAATATCGCCACAAGCAGTAGGGCTTTAATATTCTGTTTAGTATTAATCAACATCTACCTCATTCTATGTGAATCCAGCTTAACATATTATCAAATAACTTTACGGATGCAGCTAAATTTTACCCGACCACAATCATTTTATATTTAGCTCTACAAGCACTATAATAGCCGCTCATTAAATGAAGGCCGACCTTATGATAATTGTCATTTCCCCTGCTAAAACAGTTGATTTTGATACTCCACCGCAAACAAGCAAGTTCACAACACCTGATTTTTTAACTGAATCGAATAAGCTTGTTCGTGAAATGCGTCATTACTCGCGTAATGATATAAAAAAGCTAATGAAGGTTAGTGACAAAATTGCCGACCTCAATGTTGAACGCTTTAAATCCTTTAAAACCCCATTTACCGCTAAAAATGCCAAACAAGCACTACTCGCCTTTAAAGGTGATGTTTATACCGGCTTAAATGTTGAAGATTTTAAAGCTAAAGATTTAGATTTTGCCCAAAAACACTTACGTATTTTGTCCGGCCTTTATGGGCTTTTACGCCCACTCGATTTAATGCAAGCTTATCGCCTTGAGATGGGGCTAAAGCTGCCTATTAAAAACACCAAGAACCTCTATGAATTCTGGGATAATCGCGTAACCGATACCATTAACAATGAATTCAAAAAACAAAAAGAAAATACCTTAATTAATCTTGCTTCAAATGAGTATTTTAAAGTTATCCAAAAGAAAAACTTAAAAGGCACCATTATTACTCCCGCGTTTAAAGAAGCCCGTGACGGTGGATTTAAGATGATAGGTATTTACGCTAAAAAAGCTCGTGGTTTAATGAGCAATTATATCATCAAAAATAGAATTAAAGATCCAGAAGAAATTAAAAAATTCAGTTTAGACGGTTATAAGTTTAATAAAAAATTATCAACAGACACCGACTGGACGTTCACTCGCAAACTATCAACAAAAGACTAACGCCATGAGCTCTACTAATTTATTTAATGTTAATTTGGACGACTTTGAGAAGAAAGTCATTCAAGCCTCAGACAAAACGCCTGTTCTTGTTGATTTCTGGGCAGATTGGTGTGGCCCTTGTATTGTTATCGCTCCCATTTTAGAAAAAATAGTTTCTGATTATAAGGGTGCGATTCAAGTAGCAAAGTTGGAAGTTGATGAAGACGAAAATATGAAGCTTGCTGGAAAATATCACGTGCGTGGTTTTCCAACGATTATTCTTTTTGAGAAAGGGATTGAAGTTGAACGATTTAGCAGTGCTCAGAGCTATTCATATATCGATCAGTTTATTCAACAATACAGCACATTACTAAAATAAGTTTACGTTTTAGGCTTGGTATAATAAACCCCAGGTATCCAAGACTTATGTAACTTTGCCGTTTCATCCAAATTCTGATCTTCTGAATCATCAAAAGTGAAATTATTAGTACCAATACGAATGCGGTCACCTTCACTTAAACGATGCAGGTTAATAAGCTGATCATTTACAAAAGTATGATTAGTACTATCTAAATCTTGTAGAATATATTCGTAAACGCCATCTTGTTCTTGCATTACACTAATTTCGATAACTGCGTGATGCTTACTAACGAGACTATCTTTCAAGCAAATATCATTTGACTCGTCTCGACCGAGTGTGACTTTCGCTTTTTGAATGGAAAAAACAATGCCCGTATTATCGTCTTTTATCTGTACTAACTTCGCCATCGTAATACTCTAGAGCAATATTCTAATAAAGTAAGGAATCCAAAGTGAGAACATGGTAATAATCGTTATTAAATTAACCACTAAAATAAGTTTATAACGATTTTTTTCTTCACCGGTAGTTTGTGTTAACCAAATAGTTGCTATCAAAGTGTCTAACATTAAGACCATGATGATAAGTGGCGCCATTACCGGTATGAAAACTGTTTCAATCATAGTCCAGCCTTCATAAGATACTTCCGTACCTGTTTTAGCCTGAAAAATAAGGGAAAGAATCGCCATACTAACTAAGGCTACTCGCATAGGACGTATTTTTTTTAATACTGATAACATAATGTTTTTCTTTTATTAGTGGAGGGATGTCTTTAAATCAATAGGGTTGAAAGCAACCTGTACTTTATTTTTATATTCTTGATCAAAAACCAAATCAAAATTAAAATCTTCATCAACTTTTAATTGTTTTAGGTCAGGTAGCCGATTGGCGAGATAAGCGCAACTTGCCGCGATAAGTTGGTCGTTACTATCTATCAAAGCGGCTATCAATTGCATGGAAACAAATTGCGCCCGTTGAACAGTATCTGGGGCAGCAATAGTACTCCCGTTCAATGAAATCCCCTTCGACATCTTTTCATCCATAATGTCCAAAAATTCTAATTGTTTCGGTGGTAATGCTTTTGTACGATCATATTCGAGCTGGCTTTCGCCATTTACCAATACAACTAATGAATTCGACATACCACAACCCTAAATAAACTTGAAAACAACTCACGAGAATGAACAAGATACATACAAATGTTACTTTAAATATAACTATGCTCTATTCTAAATGATTTCATTTTTATTTTCTAAAAAATAATTAATTTAATAACGACGCATAAGTACCTAATTTATAACAAAAGATAGCTTACAGAGATAGGAAGTAGCAAAAGCGACTCAGAATTTCAATATAGTAAAAAATATAATTCAGACTAGGCTTAGTGTTGTAAACGTGTTGCCCCGGATTATTTTGAGCCTATTCCATATCTCCGGGAGCTAATTTGACGATGTGGTGTGAATGCCCAGCTCGACCTAGTCAAGATTGGGAATCCTAAAACATCTCTTCAGCACCCACTTGAACGCGATGGTTCAAGTGTACGGGGTAACGCCTTACACCCACCCTTTTTATCACTACCCAAAATCACTTATTTGATGAGACAACTTTAGAATTTTTTTCAATAAATTTTTCAATCACTTCAGCAGGAACTGCACCGACTTGAGCGGCTAATAATTCCCCTTTAGGGTCAAACAATAAAAAGCTTGGGGTTCCGACCCAACGTGATTGAGCATAATCGCTATATACACTCGCAACATCTTCAGGTTCACCAATTAGATTAGGGAAGTCGATGTTATGTTTTTTAATAAATTTTTCTGCGTCCTTAAACTTTTCTTTGCCGTCTGCCGAAATACCTAAAACAATGGCATCTTTATCGGAATGTGCAAAATGAAAATCCACATATTGATGCGCCTCTTTGTTACAAATGTGGCAATCAGAAGCCCAAAACATAACTAAAACCCACTTACCTTTGCCGGTAAAATCTTTAATCGTTTTTGGAATATTTCTAAAATCCGTTAAACCAGCAGCAACGGCAACTTGTCCAACCGAAATTAAAGAGGCCATTAAAAGCAATGCCATTAGTGTATTTTTAAGCTTCAAAATAAGACTCCTACTGCGTATAAATATCAATGATTACCTGAATAGACCTTAAATATGCACGAAGTTCAAAAAATCACACTATTATTGGGCAAAATAGTTTTCTAAATAGTCATCGAAGGATTGCTGTTCATTTTTCTCAATATCCTGCTGTTGTTGTTCCGTATCTATCGACAATTTATGAAAATTTGATTCAAAAGCCGCATCTAACTCTATTCCAGAAAAATATTCTAAATGTTGCTCAGATAGACGTTTAGATAGGTGAAAAAAACCTTCATCGTTATTTTTCATTTCGGCCAACATTTTAGCCGAAGGTGTCATATCAGGATTTTTAAATTTTTCTTCTTGTACCAACAAAGCCTTGCAATGAGGCGAGCCATCCAGTCCTCGATCTAAAACGTCACAACAGCCGCGCATGGCTTCACATAATTTCAAACCTTGTTCTCGCATATTGAGTGATTTGCCACCCACACTAATAGTCATTTCCGGATCACGACCATCATGTGCAACATTTAACTCATTAGCATCAATCGCCTTTTCTTCATTTCGTAAAATAGGCGGACTTTCTAATAAAAGGCAATACAATAAAAAAGCTTTTAAGAAATAAAGCTGCTGCTCATCGATACCTAACGGTGTAAAAGGATTAACATCTAATGAACGTAACTCGACATATTTAACACCACGCCTTGCTAAAGCAAGCGAGGGCTTTTCATTTCCCATCAATATTTGTTTAGGTCGTACCGTTGAATAATATTCATTTTCAATTTGGAGAATGTTTGCATTAAGTTGTCGATAACTACCGTCAACTTTCACTCCAATCTTTTCATACTCTGGGCAAGGTGTTTCTGTGGCATAACGTAAGCTATTTACATATTCATTTAAGCTATTGTAATTCGCCACTACCCCTTTTTCATTTTCTTTGTTATTTTGATAACCAATATCACCCATGCGCAATGATGTTGCATAGGGATGGTAATAAGTATTTTCATTAAAGGCTTGTAAGAGCGTATCTTGTCCATTTAAAAATGACTTACAAATAGCTGGCGAAGCACCAAATAAATAAGGTACAACCCAACCAAAACGCTGTAAGTTTCTAAGTACACCAAAATAAGATTCGGAGATAAAATTCTGAGGAGATTCTTTATTTGCTGCGATGACTTGATAGGCTGACCAAAAATCATCTGAAAAAGAAAAGTTAAAATGAACGCCTGCTATCACTTGCATCACTCGACCATAACGATAACCCAAGCCTCGTCGGTAAATATGTTTCATTTGACCGCTATTTGAGCTGCCATAATTTGCTAAAGGAATACTTGTTTCGCCAGCAACCACGCAAGGCATACTGGATAACCAAAGCAATTCATTATCTAAATTATCGTAAACAAATTTTTGCGTATTACGTAAAAAATTTAGGGCCTCGTTAACCGAGTGACACGGTGGCGTAATAAGCTCCATTAAAGCTTCAGAGTAATCTGTTGTTATATAAGGGTTGGTTAAGGCTGAACCCAATTTAGCAGGATGAGCCGTTTGAGATATTGTCCCTTCGGCGTTAACACGCAAACATTCTTTTTCCAAACCAATGCCACATAACTGCAAAGACTCAACAGCTTGTGCATTAATTATTTTTTTTAACTTATCTTCTACTTGACTAGACACTCTTTGGCCTTAAAATTATTAATCTAACGAATCATCATCGCATTCTATTGCAAAGCACGTTCAAAAAAAACCCCGCTTACGCGGGGTTGGGAAATGACTCATGCGAGTCTAGGGTTAAACTTCTATTTACAAATTGACAACTTGTTGTTCGATAACGTTGTAATCAGTTACTGGCTCTCTTAGGCTGAGAGGCAAGGTTTCTTTTACACAAATTTCCGCTAGTTTCATATAATCAATTGCAGCAACCGATTTCGAATCATAAGCCCACACAGGTAAGCTATAACAAACTGATTCTTTCAGGCGTACTGTATGGTGAATCATGACGGGTAAGACATTATCTGGGAAACGTTCCCAAATTTTACGTAAGAATGTTCGACATAAACGTGTACGGTTATCTACCATTGTTGGTAAGACTTTAAACGGTAACGACGATCCTCGTCGCTCCTGCAAATGCTCAATCGTTTCGCTTATGCGTTCCATGCCATCTAAAGAGAACAAACTCATCTCAAGTGGGATAATAACTTCATTCGATGCTAATAATGCATTAACAGATAATCGTCCAAGCGCTGGTGGACAATCAATAATAATAAAATCATAAGACACATCGAGGGGCTGAAGCAGTCGAGTTAATTCCTCTTCTTGTGACCAATCGGTTAAATGATGCTCTGCTGCAACCAATGCCATTGAACCCGGAATTAAATCGACATTTTTATGCACATCATGAACGATAACATCACGAATACTGCGTTGACCTGAAAATACATTGTAAAGTGTTGGTAGATCATCACCGCACTTTCCAAAGCCTAGTGTGGCATGGCCTTGCGAGTCTAAATCAATAAGTAAAACCCGTTGAGAGATATGTCCCAAACAGGCCGCTAAGTTAATTGCCGTCGTGGTTTTACCACAGCCACCTTTCTGGTTAGCTATTGCTATAATTTTCATTTTCTTCCTCCCCTGCCGCAGCAGTGAATTAATTTTTAAACAAAAAATGGGCTGCTAGATTATTTAAACTATTATTATCTCTATTCAGCTCAAGCGACTAACCCCGTTCTCCTTAACCTGCTTTTTTATCTATTGTTATATTTGGTGAAAATAAATCATCTTGCTCAACGACAAGCTGATATGTTTCTGGATATTGCTGTGCAATATCTTTTTCTAAATCGGCTACTTCTAAAATCCACTCTTGCCCTGTTACTGCATCCAACGCAATGCCTTGATGAAAGACCAATACAACGTCGCCTGTTGCTATCACTTTTAGCTCACTAAAGGGTTGTTGTTGCATTGGAAGGTAGTGCAATAAAGCTAAAATACTTTTACGTACTTTTTGTAATGACACACCGTGGTCTAATAATTGTTTAACGGTTTTTAATGCAATGAGATCGGTAAATGAATAACGTGCATGCCCACCCTGGGTAACACTCGATGGTTCGATAATTTCAGTACGTCGCCAATAATTTAATTGGCGGGCAGTCAGTCCAGTAATGTTGGCGACTTGTTGTCGGCTAAATCCGTTTTGTAACCGCGTGCTAACCATGAAACTGGAACTCACATTAAATATTGCATTAACCATAGTCGCTATTTTTTATAAATCAAGAATTGATACAAGAAAGTCTCTTTTTTGTCACACTTTTTTACACTATAACGACAGAATTTTTCAGTTTTAAAAAATAATAATTGAAAGCATTACTCTTAACAGGCGGCCTTACATAAAAGAACACGTTCAAAACTAGCGGCAAGTCAATTTATGGTTCCATTGGTTTTCCTTGTGCCTATGACATGTGAACAGGGTTAGGCTATTAACATTTCGCCTTATCCTTCATATAGCTAGTTATATACCTGTAAATTATAGGGATTTAACGACATAGTCACACCATCCACTTAAGTTTTATTTCCAAATGCCGATAAAGCTATACGTAGTTTTATTTGCAAAAGTGGCACTGCAGCTATCTAAGCTTAACTATACCTTTGATTTTAAAGCGATAATTCAATTCATATAGGACCTATTAAAAAACCAATATTATCAAAAGCTTATACACAAGAAGAGAATCGAATTTTATCGTAATATGGTGAAATTAATGTTGTACATATAAGGGTCAAATTATGTTTTTAAATTTCAAAAAATTACTTATTTTAACTGCGTTTACTTTCAGTACACTGAGTTTTGCCGCAACCGACAAAAACACGATTAGCTGGGCTGGTTGTGGAATAACCAAAAAAGCGTTTATGAAAGAAATTTCTAAAGCCTATGAAGCGAAAACGGGTGTAAAAGTCCAACTCAACGGTGGCGGGGCGACACGTGGTATTCGCGATGCCGCAAGCTTAAAAATGGATTTAGGTGGCGCCTGCCGCATGAATCTACCCGAAGTTGATCGCGTTGAATTACATGCCGCTATGCACCCTGTTGCATGGGATGCGTTAGCCATAATTGTTAATAAAAAGAACCCGATTAACAGTTTATCAACCAAGCAAATTAAGGCCATTTACTCTGGGAAAATTACCAATTGGAAACAAGTTGGGGGTAAAAGTGCGCCTATCCATTTATATGTTCGTCGCGGACAAATCTCGGGAGTTGGTTACGCTATTCGACAGTATGTTTTTAAAGATCGTTACAAGAAATTTACAACCAATTCTAAATATGTCGTTAAGTCATCTGGGCCACTAGAAAAGGCTGTTGTTAAAGATCCTTTAGCCATGGCAATTACGGGGATTAGTAGTGCACGTAAACGAAATGTGAAAATTATCGGCTTTGATGGAAAAGTTCCTTCCTATGAAAATGTTGCAAGTGGAAAGTATTCTTTATACCGTCCCTTATATCTCGTGACTAACCCCTCTCCCTCTAAAAAAGTTAAAGACTTTATTAAGTTTGTTGTATCCAAAGAGGGTCGAGAAATCATTCGCTCTAATAATACGGTGCCTTATAAAGACGCACCCGCTTTACAAAGCAAAATGTTAGTGTATGGATTTGGTATGCTTTAACAGAAAGAACTCAGAGTAATTAATCAAGCCTGCTATTAACCATAGCAGGCTTTTTTTATTTGGCCGAAATTATTATAGGGAATTATTCAACATAAGCGGTTCGCTTACCACTCACGGTATGAGGCAAAGCTAAATAGTTAGTTGTTTGCATCTCGGTCAAACGACTAACCGTTCGCTCAAAAGCGAAGGCTAATCGCTTTGCAGTATACAGCTCAGCAGGTGCCCCAGCAGCCGAACAAATTAATTTCACATTATGATCATATAACGCATCAATTAAGTGTATAAAGCGTTTCGCAGCACTGTCATAAGATTCATCCATAATAGGAATATTACTTATCACGACGGTTGTATAATCTTGTGCAATCTCAATATAATCATGCGCAGAGCGAGCCGTTTCACATATTGCTGAATAATCAAACCAAATGGTATCATCAGCTTGTGCAAGGTAGTTAAGTTTACGATTATTAATTTCAATTTGTCGATTATGTTTTGCTTTAACTGGCGCAATACTTTCAAAACATTTATCTACTTTATTATGTGTTTTATCATCTAAGCCTTCAAAGTAGGTTGTACTCTTTTCAAGTATATTAAAACGATAATCAACATCATCGCCTAAATCATACTCAGTGGTCACTTGTTTAAGTAGATCTATAACGCTTAAAAAACGTTCACGCTGTAAACCATTCTTATATAAATCCTGAATTGCAATATTGGATGAAGCAACGATCGTTACTCCGTTATCCACCAATATCTTTAACAAACCCACCATTAACATTGCATCTGCAATATCGTGAATATGAAATTCATCTAAGCATAAGAGTTGGTACTGGGCAGCAAATTTTTCACCGACAATAGCAAGTGGGTTGGGTGATTTAGGTAAGGTTCGTAATTGTTCGTGTATATCTAACATAAAATGATGGAAGTGAATGCGATGTTTTTCTTTAAACGGTATGCACTCATAAAAGCAATCAATTAAATAGGTTTTACCTCGCCCAGTTCCTCCCCAAAAATATAAACCATTTATATACTCTGGCTTTTTCTTAAAGAGGCCGGACCAAAAATTATTATTACTGGAATCTTGCTGATTCTCGATTAAGAGTTTTTCATACAAAGCATTGGTTAATTCAACGGCATGCCGTTGCGCTGCATCAGCTTTAAACGTACTGCGTTCTAAATCATGTTGATAAGATTCTAGCGGTGTCAAAAATAATCCTTAAGCGTTTATTCCAGTGAGTTTTAAACTGTTATTCAGTATACTTCAAAATATTATGAACAACACAACTGAAGCTTTAAATTATTAAAAAGCAGGATAGTAAATGCAAGCAATCTACAATAAATACCACTATTTCTATTATTTGTTCACTATTTTTCTCTTCTGCCTAAGCAGCAATAACCTCTCTGCTGAACAACTAAAAAAAGATGCTAAACCTAAATGGGAACTCGGTGTAGGTATTGGTGCTTTGAGCTTACCTCACTATCGCGGCTCAGATCAGCGCTCTAATTATGCTGCCCCTATTCCATATGTGCGTTACAACGGCAAACGCTTGAAGGTTGATAGAGAAGGCGGACGTTTTTATTTTTACGATGGTGACGATATAAAGATTGATGTTAGTACTGCTTTCTCATTTCCAGTAGATAGTGGTGATAATCTTGCCAGACAGGGAATGTCTGATTTAGATCCCGTTATTGAGCTTGGCCCACGCATTCAATTTAACTTGTACCAATCAGCTGATACCAATTTACGATTTCGATTTGCGGTGCCACTGCGTGCCGCTATAGCAACTGATATTAACCATACTCAAGATATCGGCTGGATATTCTCTCCCTATTTTCAGCTCCGATATTTTTCTGGTTGGGAAACATCCCTGTCAATTGGCCCCGTTTGGGCTAGCGAAGAATATCATGACTATTTTTACGAGGTAGCGCCCGAATTTTCAACAGCATCACGACCACAATATAACGCGCGTGCGGGTTATAGTGGATCGCGTATAACGCTAACCGTAAGCAAACGATTCGATAGACTCTGGTTTGGCTTGTTTGCGAAATACGACAATCTAAATAATGCTGTATTTATTGATAGTCCATTGGTCAAACAGAATGACTCATTTATGTTTGGTATCGCACTTTCCTGGATATTTAAAGTGTCAAAACAGCGAAGTCAAGACTAGATACACCTTTATATAGTGTATTTTTAACAATCCCTTCTATACTCTCAGTGGCTTAATGTTTTAGAATACCTCTCCTTTTTTATGTCTTATTATTAAAATACTGGTTCATAATACTAAACCGTTATCGCCTTTAATTATTATTGTGAGAATTTATGTCTGAGTTTGTAATTGGTCAACGCTGGGTTAGTGATACGGAAACCGATTTAGGTTTGGGTATTGTCACCAATGTTGAAATACGTCGTGTCAGTATATTATTTCCAGCCAGCGAACAAACGCGTGTTTATGCCATCGGCCAAGCGCCGTTAACCCGTGTTGCCTTTTTTGAAGGCGATAAAATTGAATCTGAACTTGGCCAGTCTTATACGATTGAAAAACTCGAGCAACATAATGGAATTATTACTTATCATTGCATACAAGACGATGGTACGCGCTATCAGCTCGCCGAAGGTGAATTGAGCCATTCCACTCAATTAAATAAACCACGCGACCGTATGTTAACCAGCCAAATAGATAAACCGGTTTGGTACAACTTACGTTATGAAACGCTATTAAAGCGTTACGAACTGTCTCAACTGCAAACACGCGGTTTGCTCGGACCTCGTGTTAGTTTAATACCTCATCAACTTTATATTGCAGACCAAGTAGCAAACCGTAGTGCGCCACGCGTTTTACTGGCCGATGAAGTAGGCTTAGGAAAAACCATTGAAGCGGGTCTAATCATTCATCAACAACTTATATCTGACCAAGCTCAACGTATATTAATTATTGTTCCTGAAGCGCTCATGTATCAATGGATGGTTGAAATGTTACGACGTTTTAACTTAAAAATGAGTTTATACGATCAAGAACGTTATCAAGACACACTCGAAGATGATCACAACCCCTTTATTGATGAACCCTTATTACTTTGTAGTTTAGAATTTGTTACGCACAATGAAACGGTATTACAGCAACTCATTGATGCCGAGTGGGATATCTTAGTTGTTGATGAAGCTCATCATTTAGAATGGTCAGAACAGTCACCAAGCAAAGCTTACACTTATGTTGAGAAGTTATCGAATAACATACCAGGCTTATTATTACTTACCGCAACCCCGGAACAATTAGGTGAAGCAAGTCATTTTGCAAGATTACGATTACTCGACCCGCACCGCTACCATAGTCTAGATAAATTTTTGAATGAAGTTGATTCATTTAAAACCATCGCACATGTTGTTGATAACTTACTCGATGCAGATACTTTAAATGATGAATCAACTGAAACTTTAACGAAGTTATTCAAAGATAATGCTAGCTATTTATCTTTAGTGAACGACTTTAATAATCAACAAGACAACCACGAACCACGAAAGCAACTTATTCAAATTCTTGCCGATCAACATGGAACCGGCCGAGTATTATTTAGGAATACACGAAATGCCATTAAAGGTTTTCCTGAGCGTGAACTACATGCCTATCCGTTAAAAGCACCAGAAATATATAACACATTAATTCAAACCTATATCGAAGCGAATGATATCGACAAACTCAACATTCCGTTGCTACTCACTCCCGAAGTTATTTACCAAAATGTCTTTGCTGATGAAGGAACACACTGGACTGATATAGACCCAAGAATTGAATGGTTAGCCGAATTATTTAAAACACATCGTAAAGAAAAGATTTTAGTTATTTGCGCTTACGCCACAACCGCCATTGATATCGCAAAAGCCTTACGTGAAAAATACGGTAAACAAGCTGCTGTGTTTCATGAAAACATGAATATTATCGATAGAGATCGTGCTGCTGCATTTTTTGCAGATGCAGAAGATGGTTCACAAGTATTAATCTGTTCAGAAATTGGTAGTGAAGGACGTAACTTTCAGTTTGCACACCATCTTGTATTATTTGATTTACCCCTTAACCCCGATTTACTCGAACAACGCATAGGTCGTCTCGATAGAATAGGCCAACTCGAAACAATTAATTTACACACCCCTTACTTTGAACGTTCGGCTCAAGCCATAATGTACCAATGGTATAATCATGGTTTAAATACCTTTATGCAAATATGCCAAGTCGGCCAAGCGGTATTACAAAAACATAAAGAAGAATTAAATAATTACTTAATTAATCCCGATTTTGATGCGTTTACGATAGAGCAATTTATTTATATGGTAAAAGCCGACACTCACGAATTCACTCAACAATTACAACAAGGTCGAGACCGATTTCTTGAGCTCAATCCATACCAACAAATTGAAGCCACTGACATCGCAGCTAATATACAATACTGGGATCATGATCGCAGTTTAGAAAATTATCTTTCAGGTTTGTTTGATATGTATGGTGTCGACTTTGATTTCCATGCACAAAAAAGTTTTACCTTACACCCAACTGATCATATGTTAATTACACACTTCCCTAATTTACCCGATGAAGGCGCAACAATAACCTTTGATAGGCATCATGCGCTCGTACACGAAAATATGTTCTTTATGACTTGGGAACATCCAATGGTCATTAATTTAATTGATCTACTCGTTTCTCATGAACATGGCAATACTGCACTGAGCATAGTGAAGTTAGATAAATTAAAACCTGGCAGTGTATTACTAGAATGTATTTTTGTTATTGAATGCACCGCCCCACAAAAATTACAAATAAGTCGTCACCTGCCCCCTGCCGTTATTCGCGTTGTTATGGATTCAAACTGCTCAGATTTAACCGATAAATTTGATTTCGAATCTTTACATGGGGCACCACTACAACTAAATAAACAAATTATCACTCAACTTATTAAAACCCACCAAGAACGTTTACAAATTATGTTTGCCCAAGCGGAAAAAATCGCAAGTAATCATTGTCAGTCACAAACAATGATAAAGACAACAGAAATGAAAACTAATTTTGAACATGAAATCGAACGTCTAAGTGCATTACAGAAAGACAATCCAAATATCCGTCTTGATGAAATAACAGCCCTTGAGCAACAGAAAAATGATTTGGAAATATGCATGGGGAAAGCTTATGCGAGAATGGATTCATCACGCTTGATTGTTGCGGGATAATGTTTTGATTTTAACCTAGTAGTAACGAGCGAGAATTTAAAAAAATGACTAGTATTGATGTAAAGGATATAAAATTCATCTAGTCGGCTAGCAAACATAAGCGGACAATAAGTAATATCTAATATAGTGCTGTAATTTTCCTTAAATCGTCCATTTCAAGCAATTTATCCATTCTGACTCTTTAATACTGAAAGCGGTCTTTAGGTTAAGTATGTGACTAGCAACAATCGACCCTTATCAGTCTGTTAGTGAAATATAATATAGATAGAATGTTTTATACAAAGCAGCCGTTCCAGAGCTTCAATAACTACCAAAAATCTCCCCTTTATGCGATTATGGAACAGCGTTGCATAGTGCAATGTAGTGTCCGTATATCAAGTTTTGATATGCTGACAGGGAAAGTATAATTCAGAGAGAAAACAATGGATTATGTAAGAATTTTAAAAGTTGATTATTTAACTATACTGACCGGCACGGGTCAGTATAGTAACTGTTATGTAATATAATATTTGCGTTATGAAAATTTAAGGAATTCTTAAAATGCTTACAGTAATGATTCACGCACAGGTTAAGAAGGAATTTCTAAATGAGTATCTCGATTTAATCAAATTGCTAACTCAAAAAACAACGAAAAAAGGTTGCCTTAATTATTCTTTTAATCAAAACAAAGAAGAACCAACAGAATTTGTTTTATATGAGCAATGGGAAAGCCAAAAAGATCTAGATAATCATATAAAAGAGTTATTTACTATTTTAGGTCCCGCTAAATTAGGTGAGCCGATTCCAGAGAGGCTTATGAATATGTATGAAAAGGTAAAGCCTGTTTTTTATAACGTTGTAGGTAAAAATGCATAACAAGTCACTTAACCCGCAGAGCATTACCATGCACTGCTTGGACAACCAACGCTCGCTTTGCCCGAGTTGGTTGCCAGTTAGCTAGTCGTTATGTTTAAAGGAATAAGATAACAATATGAAATATTTTATAGCAATAATATCATTTATACTTTTACATGGTTGTAGCACTAGGCAAATATACGATTCATTGCATGGCAATCAAAAAATAAGGTGTCAAAGTTTACCTCCTTCTCAATATTCCGAGTGTATGGAACAGGTCAGTGATAGTTATGAAAAACATACACGTCAAAGAAAAGAGGCTATTGAGAATGAATAGTGAAATTTATAAACATAACAACACGCCCTGAGGTGGACAACAAGTAAAAACTCACCCATTCACAGCAAAATTTAAAAGCGGCGAGCCTTGTTTCTTCAACGCTTTTAGATATTTTGATTCATCATAAGGCATGTTCGTTTGC